>Ga0070399_1001374_pt1 | contig 25480 bp, 17 predicted proteins | sample BioMet4_FD_61217 | JGI IMG/M metagenome (GOLD analysis project Ga0070399, IMG submission 61217) | Microbial communities from bioreactor (seeded with sewage sludge) at LBNL, California, USA - Biofuel metagenome 4 (version 1) | ecosystem: Engineered > Bioreactor > Anaerobic > Unclassified ... | reverse complement strand
CATTCGTCCGCATCCCCGTTGGCAATGATCTCATATTATAAGCAGGGAAAAATTTTAATCAACTTCAGTTAACGATTACGGTCGGGAAGACTCCACATTACACCAAATTTACCGGCGCGTTTAACTTAAAGAATCAAAGCCTTTTCAGCCGACTCGCTCCGCTGTCCGCACCTACTTACCATGTTCCACACAGTAGCATCACATGATCCGCTTTAACGCTTGCGCGCCAAATGAGAATTACTTTTCTGCTACATTCTTTTCACCTTCAGTCGGTTATGTTGTTTACCTTATCCTTTCATGCCGCGGAGTGCGGCGAATACATTTAGAATCAACGAAAAATACGCCGTTAAAACGGCAGGAATACTCTTGCGCCAATAACATCTTTTTTCCGCAAATCAAGATTTTTGTCGCGGTCGGAAAGATGTTTTTTTTCAACCCGGCACGTCAGGCAAAATCGCAATGCTGAAAATCGCTCTTTTGCGGACAGACTCTATATGATATTTCATCTCAATTTTGCTCTGATTTATGGTATAACTCGAATATCAATACTAACCCAACCGCGGAGATCGCTGCCGTAAGTTTGGTCACCAACAACGGACCGACCAGCTTCGGAGCCACCGCATTGCAAAAAGCAAGATGATCGCCCAGCGCAAAGGCCCCTGCGGTCAAAAAGGCGAAATTAACAGTTTTCCCTCGCTGGTCCATTTTTTTTATCATCATAAAGGTCGGAATCGAGTTGGCAAGCGACGCGAACAGTCCGAGTATAGCTACTTCATTTATGCGCAACAATACCCCAATTTTTTTGAAAAACGGCCGGCACATACGCGAGAGCAGTTCAAGAAAAATATAGGCGCCCGGTAAAACAATTACGATAGAGCCAACGACCGTGATCCCGTTTTTAATGGAGTCCAGCGTTCCGAAACTGCCGCTTCCAGTCAATTCCGCCGCAATGGCCAGCACCACGCCGGTGAGCGCGATCGCTTCGATCACTCTTCCGAAACAGGTCAGCCATGCGGTCAATCGATTCGGAATCAGCAGCAGCAACAGCGCCGAGGCCAACGAGATCATGACTACCGAAATCAACTGTCGCAGGAGAAATCCGGCCGACCAACCGGCAGCAAGACCGCCGCAAAAGCCGCCAATGGGCAAGGTGATAAAGCCAAACAGCAGACCGCGAAACATATAACTCCGGTCGTCCGGTTCGACCATCTTAAGCGCCGCCGGCAGCGTGAAAACAATATTTGCGCCTAAAATCGATCCGATCAGCATGCCGCTGAAATCTCCGGCTTCCGGACTGCGGCAAAGCGCATGGGCCAGGGGAAAAGCGCCCATATCGTTGGCCAGCACGGTTCCGGCAAACATGCAGGGATCGGCCCCGAGCCACAAGTAAAGTGGCGCAATTACCGGAGCCAACAGACGGCCGAGCAGCGGCGTCAGCGCGAGAATCCCGGCCATCGTTAACAACAGCGGTACGAACGTCTGAAACCCGGCGATGAAACGTTCGCCCAGTTTCCAGCGGTTACCGCGAAAATAATCGATAGCCCCGACCATCATGCTCAGAATGAAAAGCAGGAGCAAGCCTTTATTCACCGCCGCAAAACTATTCATTTTACCACGGTTTAATGCAGCGACACATTTCCGACCACGCCAGATCCGGGAAATAGCGATGTTCTCCATGTCCGACCAGCATGGCGCAGTTATTTTCCGCGCCGGCAGCCGTATAAATACGTTGCAGCCGTTCAAACTGTCGCTGCCCCGGGGCAACCGGGAAGATCGGATCGGCATCCCCGTTGACGATGATCAACCGGCGTGGAGCGATGAGGCCGGCCACATCGGCAGATTCACCCAATTCGAGCAAATGAGGAATATAATTGCAGGCACAATGGAACATGCTGCCGATACTGGCGCGGAAGGTACTGAAGCAGCCGCACGGCATTACATATTTGAATTCCGGCAGCATCGCGCCGCCGAACAAAGTTGCGGTTCCGCCGCCGGAAAGCCCGGTGAGACCGATCTCATCAGTATCGATCTCCGGCCGGGTACGGAGATACTCTAGCAGGCGTGAAAGCTCAAATACCCGCTCTCCGATGGCGGTGCGGCCGACCAACAGCGCCTGATCCCCCGCCGAATGTCCGGCGTAACAGCCGCAGGACGGCTCATGATCGGGACTGGTACTGCGTTCGCCAAAATAGCGTTGTTCCAGCGCGATTCCGACCATGCCGCGCGCCATTACATCCAGCAGAAAGCCTTCCATATGATCATTATTGCCAAATGTGGCCGGGCTGGTTTCATCCCGCCAGTCAACCCCAAGCGTGCGATGAATCCCGGTATCATGCCCATGAAGGCAAACGAACGCCGTCCGATATTGGCGGGTATTCGGAATTCCCAGATAAATAAAAGTAGACTCTCCGTCTTCCATATCCAAAGAAATCCGTTCCACGGTTCCCTGCGGCCATTGCCGCCGCCAGACAAGTTTCGGATTCAGCGGAATGCGCGGTTCAGCCAAGATATTATCGAGGCCGAGCAACCGACGCAATTCAGCTTTCGCCGCACTCTGGTATTCCTGGTAAGATGCAAAATTATTGAAAGCAAACTTCCCGATATTCTCGGGGATTGCGGTGTAGTTATTCTCTCTCATTGCTTAAATTCCTCAATTTAATATTTGCGGAAACAGATCGTTTGACCTGTTTTTGTTAATGTATTGTAAACCGACGGTCATCTTCATATTGAAAACCATGTTCTTATTATATAATTTCATGACCGTCGCATAGTTAGTTGACCGACTCGTCAGAAACGGACCAGATCCCGCACTTGGACCGGCTGTCCGGTTGCCATGGCCTTGTTGGCGGCGATTCCGATCAGGATCGATTTGGCGCCGTCGACATAACCGGCCGCATGGCCCAGCGGATCGTCTTTTACACCTAGGAAGATATCGTTGAGCAGTTTGGCGTCGCCGCCGCCATGACCGCTGAGATCGCCCTGGTCATAATCGACCACCTGCATTTTGCCCCAGTGCGGCTGGAACGTGATCTCCGGCACCATGTCCTGTTTTTTCGCGGCGCTTTCGCGCATCCCCGGCTGGTTGAAATCTTCTTTCCCGGCGTTACACCAGGGATTTTCCACCACATTGAATTCCAGCCGGCCTTTGGTGCCGTTGAACATCACGCGGTACCCTTCCCAGGGACAGTGCGCGTTCAAAGAATAGGTCATGATGGTCTTGCGCCGGTAATGCACCAGTACCCCGACATTGTCTTCGGTGGTGATGCCGTCGTCAAATACGCTCTGGTCGCGATAATAAGCGTCTTCCTTCTCGGCGTCATAATAGAGCCCGTTGAGGAATTTGTCGTCGGGATTCACTTTGAGTGCGAACGGATCGTCTTTCGCAATCTCCGAGCCGCGGGCCCGCGTATAGAACTTGGTGATCCCGCGTTTTTCCGCGTTTTCTCTGCCGTAAAACATCAGATCGCCCATGGCGAACACCGTTTCCGGCCAGTCTTCCAGCCACCAGTTGACCAGGTCGAAGTGATGGGTCGATTTATGTACCATCAGCCCGCCGTTGTTGCGCTTGTCGCGATGCCACCGCCGGAAATAGTCGGCCCCGTGACAGGTGTCCAGCAGCCATTCGAAATGAATGCTGTTGATGTTGCCAACCACCCCGCTGCGCAAGACTTCCTTGATCTTGGTATTCCGGGGCGCATAGCGGTAATTGAAAGTAACGGTCAAGTTGCGGCCGGTGGCTTTCTTGGTGTCGATGATCCGCTGACAGCGTTCGGCGTCGATCGTCATCGGTTTTTCCGTGATCACGTCGCAGCCCAATTCCATTGCCTTGCAGATATATTGATCGTGCGTACGGTCCATCGTCGTGACGATCACCACCTCCGGCTTCTGCTCGCGGACCATCTTTTCGAAATCGCCGGCCAGGTAAGCCGGTACCGCCGGGTAATGACATTCTTCCGCCATCAGCTTGTTGTAAAATGCCATCCGGCCCGGATTGGTATCACAGATTCCTTTCAGCTCCGCCACCTCGCGGAACGTGTCGGTGATTGCTTTCAGATACATCCACGAACGACTTCCGGTACCGACCAATACGTATTTCTTCTTACTCATGAGTACGCCTTGATGATTAGTTGATAATTTTTTACACGCTTTCACGGCAGACAAACTCGGTTGACAAAACGACTCGCCCGGCCTCGAATCCATCCGGACGGACCAATTCCAACACCCGTTCGGCAATCGCCTCCACCGGTTGCGCTACCGAACTGAGCGACGGACAGCCGCTTTTTTTCTGCGACTTCCGACCCGATAAGACGATCTTACTTACCGTTCCTCCCCGTTTGCGGGGATATACGGTCCGTTGTTAAAATTGTTTGATCCAAAATTGACGCTAAGTCATGACACCTTCTTCTTTAATTTTTCTTCCAACCAAGAACCAGCGCAGATTATTTTTCTATTTTCTTAAGTTGTGTAGCGGCAACTTCAGACAGAATCTTTCGCCTGTTGCGGAGAAAGTTACTATTGTTTTTTGTCCAGATGCAGTTTCGCATAGGAGGCAAATCTGTGGTAATTCGGATATTCGCTGGTCGTTATGCCAATTTGAGAAAATTCAGTTTCTTCCAGATAAGCTGAATAATTGTAACGTGCCACTTGCACAAGCCAAAGACTATTGAAATCCAGCGGACACTGCTTACGGAGTTCTTTTAGAGGAACAGCGGCGATACAACGCCACCCGCGATCATGGTCGGCTGGATTATTCAACGTTCCCTGCAATTCCACTTTGATCTGATAATCCGTCATGCCATTCGAAAGAAGACAACTGGGCAGTTGCCGCCCGCCAGACGGATAAAAGAACACCGTTTTACGATTGTTAGGTGTTGCATAGATTTCCCAGTAGCAGCGCTGTCCGGCTGGACGTATGAAGATTTCCAAAACGTCGCCGGAGGCGTAATGATGTTGATTATCTTTGTCGCTTTCCTGAACGAGGTCGGAATCCTTCATGTCGGCCATAACGAACAAGTAGTCTTCGTTCCAGAGGAAGTGGACAGTACCGCCTTCAGCAACCGTCGGCGGACATTTCTTTCCTGCCGGGAAGAACGGATAAGCCGGTACATGTTGCCATACCAATGCATCAAATATCCATACGTCACCAGCCCCTTTGGGTACATATTCAGCATTGGCAATTAATTTACTGTCCGTTATCCCTGCATTACACCCGACCAGTAGTGCGATTAAACCCATTAAACTACAAAGTTTGACGATTGATTTATCCATAACTAATTCCTTTCGCTGAGCTCTTTATTCCTTCCCTTATACTTCTCAACCCTGTTTCAAGTCCACTATGTTCAAATGAAAAGAGAACAACCAACAAACACTGAATAAGAGTTGCCTTTAATCAGTTGGAGCTTGAATTCTTTGAATCTTTATCGTTTACCTTATTTTAAGAATATAGGCCATCATCATTCAAAAATTCCGCATTTTATGTGATGATAATAAGATAAAATCATTACTATTCCATAACTTTCTAAAAATGACTGAATCTTGAAAGAATTTTACTTAAACATCTTCACTTTTCCAACTATTTATTCCCAACTTTCAGTTTTTAATCCAGCGATGAAACAGTAATGATCATAATGTTTTTATCAGTCGCGCCAAGTCGTCCACTCGCGAAAGATGGTATCTTTTCTCGGTTCCACATGACCGTCTACCCAGGAAATATTTGTCCGACTACTGTGCGGATACAGCAGTCGCGTATTGTCTCCGGATGTACTGTATGGTGTCCCGTGATTGATGACATCATCCGGTTGATGCAAGTTGTCTGCCACATTATAGACTCCGCAAAACTGAATATAGCTGTCACCATATGCAATGGTCCGACTGGGATCGGTCACCTTAGTCATTTTCAGACCTTTATCATAACGCCAAGATTTGGTCGATGTCGTATGTGTCTGGTTAATGGCGTACTGGACAATCCAATCAGTATCGCCGTCCCCGACCGCACTGTAATATTGCCCGGCCTGATTGGTAATACCGGGGCAGTCCCACAGCTTTTTATTGACATGTTCCTTCAATAAACCTGGGAAATAAATATTGACACCGGCAACAGGCATATAACCCAGAACATAGATGTCCTTGTTATCGGTGGCATACATGTTAACCCCGAGTCCGATTTGTTTCAAATTACTGGTACAGCTGATTTCCTTGGCTTTGTCCCGCGCTTTGTTCAAGGCCGGCAGCAACATGCCGGCCAGGATGGCGATAATTGAAATAACTACAAGAAGCTCGATAAGTGTAAAACGCTTGATCTGTTTCATGATGTATCCCTTCTATTTTGTTGGGGGTAATCCCTATATTAATTTTCGCGATCACCCCTGCATTTTACTACTAAAATCCGTCAACCGCGCCGTGAAGAGTTGCGGTTCTTTCTCCGAATGCACAATTATGATATTTTCCTCCTTTTGTTGATCCTTTTGCCCTTTAAAGAGCCGCTGCCAACCCGTTATTTCTCAATTTTTCAAGCCTCTGGAACGATAGTAAGCTAAAATCATTATTTGGAGACGGAATCACTTGCTGAAACCGTGAGTATATTACCGCTGAAATCAGATTTTCCGACTTTGCTTATTGCCGGACTATCATTCACCGTACCGTCATCGTTTTTGTCAAGTCTTTCGGATTTCAGGTCATGGAACAACTGAATGGCGTCCTTGATCCCGCCCCAGAAGATCCAAGCGGTGCAGACGCTGCCCAGAATCAAGCTGAACCACCAGAGTTTGAACCACCAGAATGTGGCCCAGGCCTGGTCGGAAATATTAAAGAACAGATTGATGACGGTGCCGGCCACGAAGATGCCCCACCAGACCATCGTCCACCAGAAGGTGGCCCAATAGAGAAAACGTTCGAACCGGGTGAATTCGGCGGAAATGCCCAGCACTTCGGAAAGACGGTCTCTGACGCTTTTCTTCTGGGCATCTTCGGCTTCGACGATGTCTTCTTTGACTGCGTATTGACCTCGATGCAGCATTTTATCCATGTCGAAAACTTTTTTCGGTCCCAGCAGCGAAATCAGAATATAACTCAAAGACGATACGATCATGGTGTAGAAATAGATTTCCTGGCCGTTCATCGGAAACTTGGTTTTATGAGCAACGCCCCATTGCCAGTCGGGCCAGTGCGCGAGCAGGTACGGGGCCAGATAGCCGGCCCAGGTCTGTTCGATCAGGATGCCGCCGAAGGCCAGAATGGTTCCGGAAAGCAGTGCCACCCAGGCGGCGGCGGTAGTGCCGCGATTCCAGTAGAGGCCGCCGATTATCACCGCTCCGGCACCACCCAGATAAATGGCCCCGGTCAAGGCAAAAAACATCAAAATAAAGTCTTTCAGCGGAAATACCATGCTGAAGACGAAACCGAAGGCCGCCACGCCGAAAATCGACAAGCGCAGCCAGAGAAAATGAGTTTTGGTCGGAAGCGGTTTGTTGCGGATCGGCATCACTACATCCTGAATAAAAATCGTTCCCCAGGAGTGAATATAAGTGTTGTCGCAGCTGATGGCGCAGGCCACGATAATCGCGGCGAACAAGCCCATGATCCCCACCGGCAACACGTGAGCCATGACCAGCGGCACGGTCATTTGCGTTTGAATCTGCGGGTCGGCGATCAGTGCGATTTGCGCCTTGATCGGCGCGGCGATGGCGGCGAATTTTGGCAGGTGCAAAACGGCATAGGCCACCAGCGGAATCAGCAGCATGCAGAGACCGGCGGCGATGCCGCGCCAGGAACCAATGATCCCCGCCATCTGGGCTTCGTGCGGAGTGCGGGCGGCGGCGTTGGCCCCGGAAGTGCCCTGCCAAGATCGCGCGTTATAAACCATGCTGAGTACTCCGATCAGGAAGTACCAGATGCTGAAGTCCTGCGCGTCACTGGTTTTGAACGGGTTGACTAAAGACTTATGTTCCGGAGCCATCAATAAACCGGCGATAATGTCGTTCCATTGGAAAGCGTACATAAAAAAGCACATCAGCAACAGGAAAATCATCAACAAGAGAATGCCTTGGAAAAAGTCGGTGACCATAATGCTGATCTGACCGCCGGTCCAGGCAATGTACAATGCGATGCTCAGATAGGTCAGCATCACCAGCGGAAACATCCCGATGCTGATGCCGCCCCAATGAATAGATTGTGGCAGACCGAAAAAATAGATAATGAACCGGGCAGTGATGGCCGGAAAAATTCCGTAATTGAGTACCCCGGAAGTCCAGCAGAGAATCCCGGAAAAGTAGCGGAATCGACGGCTGTAACGCATTTCCAGAAACTGAGCTAGCGTCAGCGCGCGAGTTTGGCGGAAACGGTAGATGATGAATCCGGAAATTCCGATGAGTAATCCCACCGGCGCCCCGATCATACTCCACCACTGGGTCGGCAAGCCGGAGTCGTAGAGCATTTCCCACATAGCGATCAGCGAAATCGCCCCGCCGAAGCCGCTGGACACAGTCAACATGTAGCGTCCGGCCAGACGGTTTGCGGCGAGAAAGTCGGCGATACTGCGCATGTAACGTTTGGTATAGGAGGTGATCGCCAACAGCGATCCCAGCAGCAATATGACAATCGCCCAGTCAAGCCAATGAAGATTCATAGCAATTTTACTGCCTTATTTGTAGTTTAATGCTAACAACAATACCGGTCCGATCAGTCCGGAGGGTTCCAGCGCTACGCTACCGTCGAAGGGATTATCTCCGCAACTTTGTGCCAGCGTATTGGTGATATCGACCTGCAAACAGTTGTGTCCGGGGCGCAGTTTGCCGGTAATTTCCCAACGATAGGGAGGCGCGATACGAACGTCGAGCGAATTGCCGTTAAGACTGACGTCCGCGATTTCATAAACGCGCCCCAAATCCAGAAAGGCCCGGATATCCTGCAATAGCGGCGATTCGAATTCTGTTTCGTAGCGGATCGTACCGGAAAAACCGGGCATCCGATCCGGCCCGGAAACATTGCCCAAGCCGGTGAGTCGCGATGCGGGGCTGAAAACAGGAAAAGCTTCAGCCGTTGCCAGTCCGATTTTCCACGGACCGGCGATTTTCGCCATCGTCACCATTTGTTTTCGTTGCGGGAGCGGCGGCAAAGTCTTTGCAATATTGGCTGTTTCGGCAGAAAATATTGCAAACACCGCTTCTCCCGGTTCCAGCTCTATCGCAATGTCAATGCCAGAACCAGTGTCGGAGGATGGACGAATGAACGGTTGGAACCGCATATTATCCGTCGGATTATAGATAAGCGGCGGCGCGGATTGACGGAAGCGCACAACGGTATCTACGCTTCTCACCGTGCTTTCGTTAAGCAGGAAATAAACGTCTTCGTTCGGTCTGGCATAATGATAGCAGCGCAGCGTATCTTCCTCAGTTTCGACAAGGACATCGTAACAGCCAGCCGCAATCAGTTGTTCGACGACATTTTCATATTGAATGACGGCGATATGAGGATTATTCCGTAGTGCCTGGAGTAGTTCGGTCGCTCTCGCGTCATTGACCAATCCGCGCTGTGGCAGTTCGCGCAAAAAGAGAATTCGTATCCCGGCATTTCCCAGTTCGTTCAGCTTAACCAGCAATGACTCCGGCAGGCATTCGGCCCAGGGAATGATCAATGCCGCATAGTTCAGATCAAGAATACGCAGCCCGTCGGCGGTAGGAATGGTTGTTGTCGGGTCGAGTAAGGTGTCAATCGGAACGACATTACTGTCGATTTGCCGTTGCGCAAGTACCTTGATGACTTTTTCAAAGGGATCGTATGCGCCGCCGGTCCACTCTGCTTCGGCGTGATAAAGCACGGCGACGCTTGGTCGGGGCAAGCCGTCGGACAGCAGATGGCAAAGCCGTTCCGCGTAGGCAGACCAGCTGACAAAATAACGCCATTGCGGATTGTGTCCTCGGGCATAGAAATGCGGTGGACAATCGGGATCGGGAAAAGCCGCCGGCGAAAAAGCATGCGGCACAAAATGATTGACGCCTCTGGCGCAGACATGATTGGTCAGCCATTTCATTAACTTCAGTCCTTCGCTCCAGCCATAAGCACCGAATGCTTCACAAAAAGTCGTGCCCTGCTTAGCGCGGTCGAGATGGCTTTCCGAGCTGGCCAATTTCGTCAACCCCCAGTAATAAAAATCCGAATCATAAAGGCCGAACGGCGTTTGGCACTGTCCGGAACTGTATTCCGGCAGCAATTGGAAAAGTACGATGTCCATTCCTGCCCAGTCCCAGCCGCGCGACGCCCGGAAAAAATGTCCGGCACCGTAACCAAGCCGGGTATGCGCGCCATTGTCTTCAACCAGATGACCGATCGATTTTACCCCGTGGCTCCGACACCAGTCGCCGATCTGTCGCGTATAGTTTTGCCCGTATAAACGGCTGACCGTATCCATATAAACGAATCTGGCGCGGGCGGTAAGTTTGCCGCCGTCGTACCACAGACACGGCAGAAGAGTGGAAAAGTCGCCGTTCCATGCGGCGCTCAGCTGTTCAAGCAGGCAATCGGAGAAGGGAATCGACATGGGTGGCTGAGAACCTAGCGTAGCGGTATAGCTCTCGGCACTGCCGAAGCGTGGTTCATCGGAAAAGAAGCCGGCAAAAGTATTGCCGAAATAAGCGGCGAAATGTTGATAGTGCGGTTCGTATACCGCATCGATGTAAGCGCGTACGGCTTCCGGCAACAGAGGAGTGAGATAATCTTGCGTATGACGTTCTCCACCGTCACGAGTGCGAATAAAGAAAAAGAGCCGATGCCGTCCGGAGGGGACATCCCAGTAAAGGAGATTGTCGGACGTTATCACCGGCGTCAGGTCGCGGGCGGCGGCGATCTCGAAATGCGCCCCGTCAGCAGATACCGGAACCGCAATCACCCGGACCAATTGTTCCTGATCGCGTAACCGAGGTTGCAGCCGGAAGGCAGCGCCGGGCAGCGGACCGACAGTATCGAGATGGTCTTCGCGCAGGTAGCGTTTGAGATATTCGGGGTGAAGATCGCGAATTTTACCGGCGGCGAATCCGCTGGGAAATTTGATGTCGTCAAAGACATAAACTTTCAGTTGCCGCGATTTTGCTTCCCGTAGCACAAACTCTACCGTCTCCCACCAGGCGTCCTTCAGAAATTCCGGAAACGGTCTTGCTTCCAGAATAAAGCCGTTCACGCCGACTGAGGCCATTTGCGCGATCTCCTCGCGCAACACCTCCTGGCTTTCGCCATGCTGCCAAAACAACGGCGTGATATATTGATGCGGCGTTTTGCCGTCAAGCAACGATCTTAAACGTTCAGAACCGGCGACCATACTTTTTCCCCTGTCCGGAAATTTGATTACTTTACCGGAAATTGCAAACAGGCGTCAACCATCTCTTCCAAGTTGAACGTGGCCAGGCCGATACAGGTATCGGCCGCCGCGTAATAGAGTTTGACTTCTCCGTTCGGCTCCACCACATGCCCGGTTGCAAAAATTACATTGGGAACGCGTCCGAGGCGTTCGTATGGCTCCTGCGGCCCCATGATATACTGGTTTGGACAGGCAATAACTTTCGAGGGGTCTTCCAGATTGAGCAACATCACTCCCTGATGATATGCGGAGGCGGCCATCATCGCGCCGGACACGCCGTGATAAATCACCAGCCAGCCCCGGGAAGTCTTGATCGGCGGTCCCGACGGTCCGACTTTTTCGCAGTTCCACACCTGCTTGCCCGGCGGCAGAATCAGGCGATGTTTTCCCCAGTAATACAGGTCGTTGGCAAACGATACCCACAGGCTGCCGCCGTAGAAACCGTAAGGGCGATCCAAGCGCACATATTGTCCTTTGATTTTTTCCGGGAACAAAATCGGCACCCTGTTGTGAGGCAACGCAATGTATTCCAGTCGTTCGCAAGTGACAAAATCTTCCGTTTTGCACAATACGCCAACGATCCCGATTCCGGGTTTATGCGCCGGATAAGTAATGTAGTAAGTCCCTTCCAGACAAGTAATCCGCGGGTCGCAGAGGTCGTAATCAAATTCCGTGAAGGGCCCCGGCTGCTCCGGTGCAATGAACGCTTCAGTCCGGATTTTGAAGTTGATACCGTCCGGGCTCTCCGCCACGTGAATGGCCCGTCCGTTGCCGGGGCCGCCGGGAACGCTCACGGAAACCAGCAGAATATATTTATCTTTGAACTTGGTGGCGCCGCAGTTGAAAACTCCGTCGCTGCCCGGCAAATGCGCCGCGGTTAAAATCGGATTACCTGGGTAACGTTTTACCAATTGAGTTAAAATCATTTTCACGCTCCTTGTAAGGCTAAAGTTGCTTTGGCAAATCTTCCAGATTATCAATAAAAAGCGAGACGCCGCGTTTCCGGGTCGGATCGGCATCGCCGCAGAAATTTAAACTGAAAGCGAAGCGATCCGCCTGGGCCGCCAGCTTAATGATCAGGCGCTGTGGGCGTGTGTTTAAATTCACTTTCAGATTAAAATCAAATTCCGGAGCCCAGCAGGTCACGGAATCGCTGCGGTCAATCAATCTGCCATCAAACCACATTTTGTACGGACAACTTCTGCCCACCCCCAGGGCAATATCCTTCAATTCATCATAAGAACGGACTGTTCTTACAAGATAATAACAGGCGGCACCGAAAAATCCACCCATGTCATCGGATGTAATCAGGTCTTCGCCGGTTTCCAGACGAAAAGGCAGTTCGCTCGGAATATCTTTTCGCAACAAAAGTTCTTCATCCAGATAGGGGTAATCGAGACGCAAATGCTGGTTGAAGAAGTCGGGAACGCCGATGTTGGCCGGATTGCATTTCAACTCGTCATTCTGATAGGGACAGACGGCGTATTTGTCTTTGTCCCACATATCCCAGTACGGGCCGTAGACCAGCCACTGCCGGGCGCCGCCGAGCCCGAAAATATATTCAATGCCTTTCTGGGCCGCCGTGTCAGTCAACACTGCCGTAAAAAGATTTTTATCCGGAACAGCGGCGACTTTATCCGTCCGGCCGCAAAGCAATTCGACATTTTGTTCTGTTCCGGCGAGCACGTGCAGTTCCTGCGACGTTACTTCACCGAAGGCATTTTGCGGAGCGTGTACGATTAAGCGGCCCTTGAAATCCGTTGCGGTCGGATTGTTGATTTTTAACTGTACTTTAGTAGATTTATCACTCCATAATACCGGTTTTTCCAGATAGTCGACGCGCATGGAAATCTGTGGAGCCGCCGCCGGACGAACCTTTACCGTCGGCGCATCAAGAATTTTGATCCGCGAATTGCGGCATTGCGCCATTTCCACGCCCAGCAACGCGGTTTCCTCGGAAAATTCGGTCAAGGCGGTCTGTTTGTGCTTGATCTCCACCGCACAGATCAAGGTCTTACCCATTCGTGCCTGCCAGTCCTGCGGCAGATTGCTTGTCCCGTACAGGATGCCGAACAATGCCCCGGCAGTAGCGGCGCTGCAATCGGCATCCCAGCCGGACTGGACACAGATCGTCATCACTTTTTTGAAGTCTTTACCGCCCAAGAACATGGCCATTATAACAATGGCCAGATTGGTCACTGCTTTGGAGGCGTCACGATTGCCATAGCGTCGAATCAGCAAACGCCAGGAATCATAAACATTCGGATAACAGCGGGTGATTTCTCTGGTAAATTTCAACACTTCGATAACCTGGCTGTCGGCAGGGATTACTTGACAGGCAAGATCCAGAACGGTATTCAGGTCGTCGCAAAAAAATGCTTCGGCGGCGGCCGCCGCCAGGAATTGCTCGATCTCAATGCTGACCTGACCATGATCCAGACATCCATCAAGAGCGGCATATTCAGCAGCCAACGGTGCATTACCCGGACAGATCATCCCCCAGATTTCACTCCGGATCGGACAACCTTCGGAAGCATTGAAAAACGGGTTGTTCCATGTCCCCGACACCGGCGGATGAATACCGCGCTGATAATTATGGAGAAAAATACCGTATTCGCAGCAGGTATAAAAACAGCGGTCTTGCCAGATTTCGGCGAGGTCGTCGCTGGTTAGATAGAGCCCGCGTTCCTGTAGCGCTTCGAGCCATACCACCTGGATATCCAAGTCGTCGTTGGGATAGAGGACTTGTGGCCAAAGCGTTTCCGGCGTCACAGCATTGAACTGTTTATGATTTTCATAAGGAGCACCGACAATGCCTCCCAGGGATTTCCCGATCCATCCGGCCAGAATTTTACGGTAATACAGCTTATAAGCTATTACCTTACAGTTAAGTTCATTGCACATATTTTCTTCTTTTATGATAAAATTCCACTTTGTTTCAGAACTTTTTAATTGGAATGGTTAAAGTAAACGACATCATCGTCTGACCGACAGCCTGTCGGACTTATGCCTTCTATTGCGAAAAATCCGCGGCTTGTTTTTTTACTTTTGGACGCCCATCTATTTGGCCGCCAAGAGAATATAGTCAACAAAGATACCATTGGTACTGGTGGAATCCGGATGGTAATCTTTGCCCGTAAACTTGGCCGAGACAAAAACATCATATTTGACGCCTGGTTGGAGATAATTGTACAAACTGCACTGAAACTCCCAAGCTGCGCAACCCCAGAAATATACTTCGGCATGATCGGACAAAAGCGTTCCCAGATTATATAAATGATATTTCTCGTCGGGAATTTGAGAAGATTTGACATCATGAATCAGTATGGTTTTTTTAGCCTGTTGGTCATAAACTCCGAATGGCGTATCGAATTTCCCGTATTTCCGATCGGGACTCGTCAGAACAAATGCTTTTCCCTGAGCACTATCTTTATCGTCGACAATACAGCCTTTGCCACTAGTTCGAAAGCGGGGCCATGCCAGAATGATAACTTTACGGCCATCCAGAAACTTGGGGATGCTGACCTTGCTGTTGTTCTGACGGAGTTTTTGGAGAAGTTTCTGTAATTTTTCAGTATAAACACGATGAAAATTTTCCGGCGGTAAATTACGATGGTAATAGTCCAGTACTTCGAATACCAGCGTCTTAAATTCACGGTAACAAGCGTCGAAATTAAAAGCCTTTTCCGCGTTACTCAAGAACGGTCGGCGAAGGAGCAAAGCACAAAGAAACGGAATACGTTCCCGCCGGATGTTTGCCACGTGAGTCTGATTCCCGGAAGCAGCTTTTTCCGCCTGATTAAGCAGTTGGAACGACCGCTCAAAAAATTCTCGATCCAGATGCTCCCAATTCGACAGATCATGCCCTAATTGAGCTTTTTCCTCGGTTTGCCGTTTTTCCAGATAACGGATCAATTCATTCATATATGGGGCGGCGGCTTTCCCATAATAGTTCTCATTGAATTCCGTCACAATTTGCTTGGCGTTAACATTGGGATCTTCCATGAGTTTCATGCCGAGATATTCACGCAAGGCAAAAAAATTACTGAACGGAACATTCTCGCTTTCGATGAACATATCGGTAACATTATTTTGGGCACAGAGGCGAATATCCTCGGTGAGAGACGAAATAATACTGAACGGCGTAGGATCGTAATCCGTGGAAGTCCAGTAGTCCCAAATACCGAGGTGCGCAAGTTTAGCCCATGATTGAATCCGCTTTATGGTAGCGCTGTTGTCCGGCGTACCAAGCGGACGCAATTGGAACGCCAAATGGATCAACACATTGTCTTCGATCTTGAGGTTTTTCGGCGGCTCTAGCGACCAGATATATGCAAACGTACGAATTTGAACTTCCGGATAATCCTTGCGGATTTCTCGCGCAATTTCATTGATGAAGTCGATCAGGGGAGCCGATTCCGAACCTTCCTGCTGTACCATTTTTCTACAAGCGGGACAATGACAGACGATTTGGCTGTCATTCTGACTGATGTCGTAGATGACCGGAAAGGCATAGCCTTTTTCCCGGGCCTCAGTTCGGTCCTGAGCAATGAATTGTTTCAGTTCACCAAGAACAAACTTGCGCGCCTCCGGATTCATGAAACAAATATGTCCAGGCCCTTCTCCATTGACCGGATGAAGTCGTTTCCCATGTTCGTCAAGAGTCAACCAATTGCCGGTTCCTTGGGGAAATTTATTGCTATACAGATAGAGCGTGTGATGCTGTCCGGGACGACCATAATGATAGCCCCATCCCCAAGCGGCATCGGCATAACCTATAGTTTTGTTTTTAGTCTTAAAATGATAGGATTCAGGATACCAGTCCGTCGAATCCCAGATCATGCGAATGCGGAATGCCGGTGTTTTCCGAATGTTTAACTCCGGTAACTCAAAATCTTTGCGTTCCGGAACGATTTCCTGTTCGGGGTCAAGCCAACGACAACCGCCTTGTTTTTCCAAAAAATCGAACACGGCGTAAAGGGTACCGCGGGTACGTCCGCCAGTCAGGATCAAATCGTGCGACGGCGTCGTCCGGATGATCCATTCATCCTGTCCGAGTTTGGAGAAATCGATACCCTGTTTTTCGGCAAATTTTGTCCAACCGACGTAAACTACTTGCTTGCCGGCCGGAATTTGAGCTTCTGGGACAACGGCAAAGGTGGCTCCGGTCTGCTGTTTCAGATAACGGGCCAATTCTTGAGCTGCAGTATTCTCGGCCGGAATGGTTTTGTCCCCGCTTGCAATAACATAATTGGTCGTTCCGTTTTTCGCCAGAGGAAACGCGATGACCTCGACCGTTATGAATAATAATATCAGGACGTTCAGAATAATTTTACGCATGAATAAAGCCTTTGGTTTATGGGTACGAATCAATGAAATAAAGTGGAAAGATCGTTAATCGCCTTAAAAGCATCGGAAGTAGCATAGAATACCTTCCCGACATGTCCATCAAAAAATGACATATTGGCCGTATGGGAAGAATGACGCCAGTAGTCGGCGGATACCTCTGCTAAAAAACGAATGGAATCTTCACTCTTGGTATAACGACCATCCGTATATAAAGGCGTTTGGGTAGGAAACTTTGCACTAACAAACATCCGAAAGCTGTAACTTGATCCACATTCCGGATACCCGCTGGTATCGACAAAGGCACTAAATCCCATGGTACTAAGTTCGGCAGCGGGACATCTGTACACCGGCTTGCCCCGATAGGCCGTCCTAACGATAGTTTTATCGCTCGTGCTATTCGTAAGTGGGATTGTCCCATTATAACCGGCATATGGTAAAAGCATAACCGGCCAAGATATATACATATGAGGCCACTGATCGGTAAATCCCGGCGGAACAAAGTCTTGATAATCTCCTCCATATAACTTGGCCATGGTGGTTAATTGTTTTAAATTGTTGGTACAACTGATAGACCTGGCCACTGCTCTTGCCTTGCTCAGCGCAGGTAACAGCACCCCCGCCAGAATAGCAATAATTGCTATAACTACAAGAAGTTCGATAAGTGTAAATTGTTTTTTCATTGATACCTTCCTTTTTTTCTTGGGTTAATTTTGATTAGGAAAAATTCTCTACGCTGAACAATGCCGTTTTCTGCGGCACCAACACTTTCTTTTCCGGGGGCAGCAAATCAATACCACAGTACGGTTCCCCTCCGTTCCCGTATTGCCGGATGAATTCCGCAATACGATCCATATGAGTATTGATCGCATATTCGTACTTGATGATCGGAACGGTGAACTGGGCGGCACCGCAGCCGCGGTTGGCGTGCGTGGCAATGATGACGTCTTCGGATATCCGCAATCCGGATGTCAAGACCGTCTGAATTATCCCCAGCGTGATCATCGAGTCAACGCTGATGATACCGAACGGACGCGACAATTCGTTACTGCGGATCAGTTCGCGGAAAGCGGCGCCGCCGCCCTGTTGCGAAATCGGGACGCGAAGGTGCAGTTTGGGATTGCGCAACTGCCCGATACTTTTCAGCGCGTCGGCGTAACCTCTGGCAGCAGCGTCGGGAATTTGCGACCACGAGAGATCTTTGTTGCTGTCGACCAGCGCAATCTGGCAACACCCCATACGATCAAGCTCGACAACCGCGTCATAAACCATCCGATACAAGTCAAACGAAATGGAGTGGTCAAGTTCTTTGTAAGGATAAATGCCGATGGGAAATACCGGCTTGTCTCTGAAAATATCGGCGGAATTCTCCGCCAGCCAGCGACTGCAGACCAGTACCACGTCAAAGGCGTTCTGCGCCAGTTTCAACAGAAATTGCTGCGCTGTCGGCCGGTCGTTGACGCTGAAAAACAGTTCATACGACCAGTTTTCTTCCCGACATTTCCGTTCCAGTTCGTTGAAGATGATCGGCAGGAACGATACCGACGACGGATTATAGGAGTCGGAATCCATGACCAGCGCCAGACGGTAATTCTGCTTTTCCTTGACAAAGACGCCTTTGCCCGAAAAACGTTCCACGTACCCGGCCCGTTCGAGACCTTCCAGCGCTTTGCTGACGGTCGCTACCGTAGTTTCATGGCGTTTGGCCAGCTTGGCTATCGCTTCCAACTGCTCTCCTGCCTTCAGACGCCCGCCGACAATCTGAGCCCGCAACATTTCCGCCAGCTCGTTACTTTTATTTTGCCGTGCCATATCAACAGTCTCTATTTGATCTGTAAAACTATTCTAGAATGCATTGATTATATTTTACCAAATCTAGAACAGTTTGTCAATAGATCTTTACCTGGTTTAAAAAAAAAATCCATTTTTTTACGGGGAATTATGGTAAGGACCCGCATGAAAATAAGAACATTCTGCCATTGATGCTGAACAAAAAACATGGCATAATACTAGAGTTGCTGCTGCAACGCTTCAATTTTCTGTACTACTCCCGAAGCATCGTACTGGTAACCATGGGCTTCAATGTGATAACCGAAGCGGGAATCGCGTTCCAGAATCGGCAATACCGCTTGCAAGTTCTCCAACTCGTCGGCAATAATTACACGATATTCCGACAACTTGCAAGCCGACCAGTTTTTCCGCAGTCGGTAAACTTTACTGAAATTCACGATACTGTGAAACATATGATAACACACCGTGGCCGTGTTTAATTCTTCCTCGGCATGAACGCTCGTCCCCACCGCCTGCCGGAATCGGGCCAACCCTTCCTCCCAGAGCCCGGTGAGTTGCTCAAACCCGGCAATGACTTCGTCGATGGAATAATCGACCAGCGCGGCGCTCATATCGTCGCCGCGTTCGTCCAGCAGCCACGAGCGTCCGACCGGTTTGCCGGTCAGCGGGGCGGGTTCCATCGGTAAAATAAACGAAAAATTGGCCGGTCCGGCATAGAGAAACGGAATCGAAAAGGGATAGCAATTCATCGCTTCACCAAATTTCAGCCAGGCGGCAGCAACCTCGCCGGCCCGGCATCCCGGAAAGTACTCCGCTGCAAACTCCGTCAGCGCCGCCATCCGATCCGATGGCAGTTGCCCGGACAGAAAAGCATTGAACCCGGCGGTATTGGCGGTGATCATGTTGCCGAAATTCCAGCAGCCCATGAAGCCGGACAGTTTCATTCGCCGGACGGCGTCGGCCTTGGCGAAAACGTTACCCATAATCGGCAGGTTCGGCACCGTTGCCAGTTCGTGCGTCGTACCGAATTGCAGTTTCGCCATTACTTCAAGACCGCATTGCTGCGCGGCTTCCAGCGATTTCATGAATTGTTCCGAAGGCCCGGCGAAACCCAGCGAATATTCATCGATAACGCGTTCTTTGCCGAGAATGGTTTTACGTCCGCCGCGTTCGAAATCGACCAGCAGAATCACATCTTTCGGCAACGCCGAAATGACTTCCGCGCAAGGCGACGGCACATAGAATGTCCACGACCAGTTCCAGGCAATAATTTTGAAATCCGGCGAAACAGACCGGATGCCGTCGCGAACCAGTTGAATGATCTCCGCTACGACCGCTTCCGGTTTACGTTTCGCGCAGCGCGGACACTGCATCGGGGTCTGAGTGAAACTGCCATCGGACTGCATGATGCGGCCGCGCCGCGCCCAGCAGTGCGACGGGTATTCCGAGGCGGTAATCATGATTACGCCGCCCAGACCCGGAACTTTTTTTGCCAGTTCCGCTGTCGCCTGATACAGATACTTTTTGACTTTGTCGGTCGAAGTGCACATTGAGGCTACTTCAATGTCATGACCTTTTTCATCGGTGACCAATTCTTTTTGTCCGGCCACCTCCGGATAATGTTGCAAGAACGACGATTCGCAGGGAATGGCGCGCGGCGGCTGGCAATACAAAAATACGTTGATGCCGTGTTTTCGTGCTCGCTCCGTCAATTCATTTAGGCGCTGTTGATGAAGCTCCGCATCCGGTCCGAGTTCCGGAAAAACAGCCGTCCGCACCATGTGGTTCAGGTTGCCGTGAACCCAGATCGCGTTAAAGCCGGACGACGCAATTTTGCTCAATTCGGCGTCGGTATAAGCATCGAGGGCGGTGACGGTTTCTTCCTGCCACGGATCGGGCCGACGCAGAAAATGGCCGAACGCGCTTTGCGGCGAACGCCAGATGCGGATGGTATCGTTCATCGACCGCGACTCCCGTTTTAGAGTTCGATAACTTTCATAAACTTACCCGACATCTTTTCGACGCCGCCGGCCTTGACGATGACACCGTCTTCCCAGCGCAGACCGAAATCTTTATCCGTAAAGAACGTATCGACCTGGAACGTCATATTTTCTTCGAGGTCGAAAGCGGAAGTCGACTCCATCCACGGCCGTTCCACTTCCATCATGCCGATCGAATGACAGGGGCCATACAACATGAACTTGGCGAAGCCTTCGGCTTTGACCCAGTCCTCGTATTCCTTGACTACGGCGGCGGCCGGTTTGCCGGCGGCCATCAGTTCCATGGTCTTAATATGCGCCTTGAGTCCGAATTCTACCAGTTGTTTCTGATTGGCCGGCAATTTGCCGAACCAGACCGGCAGCCCGACGCTGGAGGAATACCCGCCGACGCGCGCTCCGATATTGAGCTGAATAATTTCATTTTTCCGAATCACTTTATTGATCGGACGGCAAATGGCGTTATTGGTGCGCGGCCCGCTAAAGCAATACAGTGCGTGGCCTTCGTACTCGCCGCCGTTTTTATAAATTTCGCGCTGAGCGATGCCGATGACCTGAAACTCAGTCATGCCCGGTTTCATTTCGTTGAGAATCGCTTCCACGGCAATTTCGCTGATTTCGAAGGCGCGGCGCATACAGGTTAGTTCGGTTTCGGTTTTGACATAGCGCAACGGCAGAAACGTGTCGTCGGCTTTAATCAGTTCGACCTGGGGCAGTTCGCGTTTCAGCGAGTCGAGGACCGGCAGCGGCGTAATCGCATAGCTGACGATGCCCAGTTTGCGGATCGGGCCGCACCCGGATTTTTTAATCACATCAGGATAATGCGCCACCGGAATTCCCGGATAGTTCGGTTCAGCAAACTCGCGGTATTCGATCATCTTGCAGATGTCGGGAATGACGCTGCGGCCTTTGGCATAATTTTCGCTTTCCGGCCCGATGATGAGTACCGGCTTGCCGTGAGCTGGAACAAACACGGCGGCGGCTTCGAACGTCGGCCAGTATTCGCTCAGGTAGCGGACATTGGCAAAGTCGGCTTCGTTGCCGTGGACCAGGGCGGCATCAAGTCCAGCTTCTTTAAGATTTTTCTGGAACTTGGCGATGCGTTCAATATATTCTTTTTTCTGGATGTTGTACATGATTTTATTCCTCAATTTTGATTTGTTTGGCCTGATAGAATTCGGCGCTGAGCTTTTTTAATTGCATTAACATCAGATCGAACTGTTCGGCGGCGTATTGACCGCAATTTTTGATGATGAACGGATCGGGCAATACCGCGCCTTCTCCAGAGTGAATCAACCCTTCCGGCATCGACCAGAATTCCCACGGGTGGAAGTAAAAGCAGAGGAACGGATCGACGTGCTTGGCGGTGCAGAAGTCGATATAGCTGTTGACGTGCTGCATCAATGCGTCGGCTCCGGCAGTACGGAACAGTGGCCACTGATCGCGGTCGCGACCGAATTCGTCCTGCGATTCCATGGCCAGATCGGCAAAATTCGGCAACTCAACCAGCCGTAGTTTTCCTTGTTTAGTCCAGTCCATCGCGTCGGGATGGTACGGGATGAGGCGTTCTTTATAGAAGTACATCGGGTAGCTGGCATCGGCATGGTACCCAAGTTCTTCCAGCGCGTTGACCACTGCCGTCGAACCGAACAGGCGCGGACAGCGGAACGACGCCGGGCGGATTCCGGCCACGGCCTCCACCTGGGCAGTAGCTTTCCTGATTCGGTTCGGTACTTCTTCCGGCAGAATCGGCATCATGCCGGGGATCTCGAACAGCGGGTCCCCGATAGTTTCATGAAACAGCGTGTGGCAGCCGATTTCGTGACCGGCGTCCCGGACCGTTTTCACGATTTCCGGATGTTTTCGGGCAGCATCGCCGGTAAAGAAAAACGTTGCGGTGATGTCGTGTTCTTTCAACAGTGCGAGAATCACCGGTGTACCGTTGACCAAGCCATCATACCCCGAGGTCCAACTGCCGATATCGGTTTCCATATCGAACCCGAGCACTACTTTGATTTTACTCATAATCAACCCTCTATATGAACCTGAAAATATTGTTTCAGACAAGCGTGGAGCTCTTGCGATTCGCCCTTAAAAATCATCGTTTCCGACCACAGCAGACTGTTGACGCCACGCCCATGGACGTTGAGTTGCAGCGGCGCGATGGTTTCCAATTCGAAAAAGCCCAAGTCGCCGCCGTTGAAAATGCTGTAACCGTCGGCGGCGGAATAGGGCCCGCGCGGCTGATCGTTGTCGGCGATGTTGAAGTATAAACCGTCCTGCGCCCAAGTACGGCGGATAATCAGCAGCGACCGTTGTCGGTCATACGCGCCGATCAACTCCGGCTGAAACTCATGATTCACGCCGATCTGAAAACGGTCTTTGCCGCCCAATCCCAACTGGAAGCACTGGCCGTAATGTTGCAACCGTTCGCCGGGATTGCCGTAAAAATCCGTATTGACGGCACCGGCGGCATTTTTTCCGCACCGGCCGAACGCGATTACGTTTTCCCCGCCGGGAAATTGTTCCAGCGACCAGGCGCAGAACAGCGTTTGAGCAAGATCACAACCTTCCACGGCTTGAAGCTCGTCCAACGTACGATACGCCACGCCTTGCAGACCATATTTTTCGGTAATCCTGCCGATGTCGAGCGGCAGGACGGTACGACTGAATTCCAGTTCCACAGTCGCGTCTTGCCGGTTCCGCAACGTAATGGTCTTGCCAACTACGGTTTTTGCCGGTTGCGTCAGGTGAGTTTCCGTACGCTGAATATTGATCGCCGGTTGTACCAGCCATTCGGTATGAGGCAGATAGTTGAAAGCGAACGCGCCGCCTTCCGGTCCCGGCCACAGCGAATTGCCGCCGATATTATTGAAGTTGTCTGGTGACGGATTCGCCGCTAGTTCGGCATTGAAACGATGAACCAGCTCGCCGTCCAGTTCGCAGAATATCCGCCCCTGCAACCGGTTGGAAACGGCCACCGCGTCGTCACCCGACGGCATGACCAATAAATCCGAATCGATTTTTTGTAAAGATACCAACATAGTTCATAAATCCTTGTCTTAATTTGATAATAAATCCACTCGGTAATGGAATCAATGGGCAAATTAAAAATATTTTCAAAATAATTATATCGATTATTGAAATTACATGTATAAAATGTAAAATAAAATATATCGATATGATTAAAAGCGGAGAGTATAATGAATCGCGGCAAACCGGAAAAATACTTGGCGCTGGCAGGAGAAATCCGGCGGTACATTCAAGAACAAAAACTGAAGAATAATGCCCCGTTGCCGCCGGAAAGACAACTTGCCGTCCGGTTCAACGTCAACCATCTGACGTTGCGCAAAGCCCTGCATTTATTGGAACAGGAAAAACTGATCTATAAAGAACCCAGTCGCGGTAATTTTGTAGGGACAAAACCTTACACCGGCAAAGGAAAACAGATGATCGGCTTGCTTTTCCCCGATCATGAAATGTTCTATTACAATATCTTTGCCGAACTGGAAGAACGTCTGGCCTCGGCCGGGTTGCATCCGGTGGTTCATCTGACCAATAACAGTCGTAAAAAAGAAGAAGATATTCTGGATTTTGTCCAGGACCAGGAATTCGCCGCGTTGCTGGCCGTACCCAATCCGGCTTGTGCCGAAAAATACTCGCATCTACAGACTCCATTGATCTGCTTCGACATTTTTCTGTCGGAGTCTCATGCGTCGCACGTCATTTCCGACGACTACGACGGCGCCGTCATGGTCGCCAAACACCTGCTCAGCTTGGGTCATACCGCCATCGCTCACATCGGTAGCATGTACGACCGCACCGCCGAACAGCGCCGCAACGGCTTGACCGATACCCTGAAAAAAGCCGGAATCGACCTGCCGTCCTGCTATCTCAAAGCCAAGGAACCGACTCGGCAATGGGGCTATGCCGCCGCCGCCGATCTCTTTGCGTTACCCGCTCCCCCCACGGCAATCTTCTGCGGCAACGATACTATCGCTGCCGGCGTCCGGCGCTATTGTTACGAAAACAAAATCGGCGTGCCGAAACAGTGTTCGTTGATCGGGTTCGGCGATACCGCCGTGGCGGAAGACCTCGACCTGACCAGCGTCAGTCAGCATACCGACAAAATTGCCGCTGCGTTGTGGAATCTGCTGCGGCTGACGCTGGACGGAAGCCCCGTTCCGCCGGAAACGATCATCCCTACCTCATTGATCCTGCGCGGCAGTACCGGCGCAAAAATATAACTTCGCCATTGCGGAAATAACATAGAACGCGCCGGTCCAAGCCGGTGACAACCCGGAGAGTAAACAGGAAAATTCAACGGCTCTTAACCTGAAAAACACCTGTCGTTTTTGACAACATATTCTTCTGACTGGAAACATGTAAACCTGGATACCGTCGCTAACTTATTGCCCATCAATAAAATACCGTTCAGGTCATATAAAGACCATTTCGCTCATGGGGTCGAGTGCTCGACCATTTTTCTTTTTTCTCTCTCAAAGTCCAGTTCGGAGTTCTCTTGTATATCCCATTGTACCAAAGGGATATACGAGACCGGCATTTTGCCGAGAGCCGCTGCCGGTCCTCATAAATCCGGCCTTTTGTCTCTGTCCGGGGGCAAATTCTCTAAACGAATTGGTCGCCGACCAGGAAATGCGGTTAACTTTTAAAGTGTTAATATCGTGATGCTTAACCCATAAAAGCGCAATTAAAAAAATCCCGGCTTCGCGAAACTGGTCGCATGGACTGGGTCAAAGCACTCGTCTTTCGAACTTTTCCGGGAAATTCCTACAGAAGCCGATAGTCAAAAAGGAAGCGGTTTTTATTTTAGGCTCTTCACCAGAATTAGTGGGTAAAGGCGCATAAAGATAGTAAGGGAACGGGAGACTACTGAACCCGTCTGAAGTCAAGGTCGCAATCCGGCATAACCGGTCACTGCGTTCCCTCTTATTCCGTTTGCTTGTTTGACTGCATCCGGAACCAGTAGAAAGGACGG
>Ga0070399_1001372_pt1 | contig 25507 bp, 28 predicted proteins | sample BioMet4_FD_61217 | JGI IMG/M metagenome (GOLD analysis project Ga0070399, IMG submission 61217) | Microbial communities from bioreactor (seeded with sewage sludge) at LBNL, California, USA - Biofuel metagenome 4 (version 1) | ecosystem: Engineered > Bioreactor > Anaerobic > Unclassified ... | reverse complement strand
TTACCAAGGATGTGCTCTGCCAACTGAGCCATAGCAGCAAATGGCGACTCGGATCGGGATCGAACCGACGACCTCTAGCGTGACAGGCTAGCGTTCTAACCAGCTGAACTACCGAGCCATTTACCGTGGACAACGAATATCATTATACTGAAAAGGTCGGTACTTGTCAACATATAGCGTCAAAAAAAATAATTATTTTTTACTTGACAAAACCTCCCCAATTTGATATGAGGAGGTTTTTGCTATTCCTGTTTAATCGCGGTCAGTGCGCTGATTTTTACGGCACGGTTTGCGGGGTGAAATCCGGAGATCAGACCAATCATGGTTGAAAAAAGAAGTGCTCCAAGGGCCAGCCAAAGCGGAATAATGGAAATACCGGCGGCAGCTTCCGCTGTATTGCCCGCCATACCGCCCGCCGCATTGCCGCCGCCCGTATTTTGGGCGGCATACAGCATATTGATGACGAACGAGATCGCGTAGCTCTGTGCAATGCCGATCACGCCGCCCATAAACCCAATAGCTCCCGCCTCAATTAGAAACATGGTGCGGATATTCCGGACAACACAGCCAAGGACCTTCATAATCCCGATTTCGCGCGTCCTTTCATAAATGGACATAATCATGGTGTTTGTAATTCCCAGAGCCGCCACCAGAAGCGAGATTGCACCCAGGCCGCCCAGAATCATCTGTATGGTTCTCATCTGTTCCTCAAGCGGCTTGCGGACGCTTTCCATGCTGTATGTGGAGAAGCCCATATCCTGTATTGCCTTTTCGGCCTCCGCAACAGCCTCAACGGATGCGACTTTCACGCTCGCGCTGTCGTAGCCGTCTTTTTTATTTGGATCCTTTTTAACGTTGTTCAGCTTATTGTATTTGTCCCGCAGCTGCTTCGCAAAGGTGACATCCATAAAAATGGAGTGGCTGGGGGAGGGGTTCTTTCCCCAGTCTTCCGCAAGCGTGCCGATGCATTGCAGCTTTGCCGGTTTGACTTTTGCCGTGGAATTCTCGGGCAGGTTCACCAGAACCTGAAACTTATCTGTCAGAGGGGAAACGTATGGGTCAGGCATTTTTCCGTTTTTGTCAGGCTGTGGATACACCATATTGTTGCTGAATTTTTGGCTGTCAATAAAATCATATTCCGCATCCTTGCCGAACAATACCGTTGTTTCTGCGGCGCCTTCCGCGGGAAGAACGCCTTTTTCCACCTGATAGCCGAATTCTTTTAGAGCGCTTAGAGAAACGCCGTAAATCATTCCCTGATATTTATATTTTTTGCTCTTAATCGTTACTGCTGATGGGTCAAGGTAAAAAACAGGGGTTATCGCTACAACATTTTTAATTTTTTTTACTTTTTCCAGAGTCTTGTCGTCCAGTGCCGCCGAGTCCGGTGTCTGTGACTGGTTGTTAATCGTGATCACAGTAAGATCACCCATGTTCTTCATCATAGTTTCCATTGTCTGCTTAATCCCAATGCCGAACGACATCATGACAACGATCGCGCAGGTTCCTATGACAACGCCCATCACCGTTAAAATGGTTCTGACTTTACGCTTGAACAAATTGCCAAGCGCCATCGAAAGCATATCCTTCCATTTCATAGCTTTCCCTCATCTGACGGCGGTGCCGGATTGGCGGGAGTATCGTCATAATCGTCGCTTTCTTCCAGCAGCTTCAAGTTCTTTGCTTTTCTTTTCTTATGTATGATGACAAATACAATAATGGCCGCAATTACGCCGCCGGCCCCTGCCAGTATTATCCAGAGCGGCGGGGAAGAGGCGCCTGCGTTTGCCGGGACGGCGGGTTCAGAGCTCATTCCGCCACCCTGATCCATCGCGGCGATCACCTCACAGGAAAATTCCTTTACCAGATTTTTGATTTCTCCGTTGGCGTCTTCGTAGCTGAAGGTTGCTTTGCCGGTCATCGTACCCTCCGCCGTGGGGTTGAGCGTTGCCTGAAAGGTATCCCCCACACCGGAATCGACATTGCCGATATAAGTATTCGATTCGCCCGTGGTGAAGTTGCCCTCCAGCTTGACGGAAAGATTGAAGATTTTGCTTTTGCCCTTATTTACATAGTTGATGTTCAATTGACCGGAGTCGCCCAGAGCAATCGGCCCCTGAAGCTCCGCTTCATTCGCTTCAAACCGGTCGGACTGCGTTAGTGGGATGGAAATCGTCTCTGTTGCTTCAATGGTTTCCCGTTTGTTGTTGAGCACGGCTTCATAGCTGAATGCGACGGTTACCCCGTAAGAATTCGGCGTGGCGTCGGCCTTTGGGATGAGTGCAATCTGTTCGGAAAAGCCGGAATTCGGCCCGACTTTCGGTATGAAAAAAGTATTGGAGGATTTTGCGGGTGTAAACGCGCCCGCCACGGATTTATCATCGGTTCCTGCCACGGAGGATATGGTGATTTTTAAATTTTCAATTTGTGTGGCGGCGCTGGTGTTTTTAAAGCGCATGGCAAGGTTAAACTCTTTTCCGCCCATCACCGCTTTTCCGCCGTAGTCGTAATTTTCGATGATAATCAGCGGCTTGCTTGCAGTGGTGCTGGTATCGTCCTTGTCGGTTTTTGTACCGGTAACGGGGATAAAGACCTTGGAGGTAATTGATTTGCTGAGCTCATCCGCAGAAAGAATCAGGCTTGCGGCGTAGTTGTTCGTTGCCATTTTAGACAGGCAGGTCATGGGGTAGGAGATGGTTGCGGCCGCGCCCGTATCCAGCGAGTTGATGTACTGTGTATCCGTAACGCCGTTGATGCTGACGCCCTCAGCCGTGGAAGTGTCCAGCACGGCCATAATGTTGTCGCAGACGACGCTGCCGGTGTTTTTCAGCGTAAAGGTCAGGGTGAACTTTTCCCCTTCCTTGACCGGTGTATGGTCAAGCCGGTAGGACTGTACGACCAGTTTTCCTTGGTCCTCCGTTGTACTGCTGGTGCCGGTGGGGTCAAAAACGGTTTTCTGCGCGACATATGTTTTTGACTTATCGTCGTCGTAATAAATTGTAAATTTCAGTGTACCCGCTCCGTCACCTACCCGTTTCATATATAATTCTGGAATGGTAAGGCTATAGTCGACGTCGCCATAATCAGTGTCATCAACTTTTGTATTAATTTCATTATGATCAGCATCATATCTAAATGTTTTTTTCTTTAATGAAATAGCGTCATTGGAGCTTTCTACAGTGATGGTGATAGAATTAAATTTATGTGTGGAATCTGGCTGAACGAAATAAAAAATAGCTTCAAAAGGACTGCCCTTTGAAACAGTCAGCTTTTCGCTGTATACCGTTGGCGACGGTTGAGCATAGGTTATTGCCGATGCGGGAGGGTTACCAAAACAAAGCGCCGTCACCAGTAATACTGTCAGAGCAAGTGCCGCACGTTTTCCTGCTGCCTTTTTCATGAACTTAATTCCTCCTCATTCACCCCACTGTAAATTGACAGATTGCTGACATCATTTTGCACGCTGCCGTCATGGATGGTGATAATTCGGTCGGCATATTTCGCGATTTCCATGTCGTGCGTAACAATAATTAATGTTTCCTGGTACTTCTTTGCCATGGATACCATGATTTCCATTACTTCCCGGCTGGTTTTGCTGTCCAGGTTGCCCGTCGGTTCGTCGGCAAAGACAATCTTGGGCCGGGATATAAATGCGCGCGCAATTCCCACGCGCTGCTGCTGCCCGCCGCTCATCTGGGTCGGTTTGTGCAGCAGCCGGTCGCCTAAATGGACTACCTTCAGCATATGTACCGCTCTTTTTATACGCTCATTTTTTCCCACGCCTTTAAACATCAGGGGGATTGCCACGTTTTCTACCGCAGTCATCGTCGGCATCAGGTTGTATGACTGGAAAACAAAACCGATGTTTTTCTGCCGGAACAGCGCCCACTGTTTTTCAGAAAAATCCGTCACATCGGTTCCGTCAATGATAATACTGCCTTTCGTCGGTTTTTCCAGCCCCGCCATAATGTTCAGCAAAGTTGATTTGCCGGAACCGGAGGTTCCGAGGATACAACAGATTTCCCGGGGCTCAATTGCAATACTGATGCGGCCGAGCGCAACAATTTTTTCTTTGTCCACATGGTAGACCTTGCGGACATTTTTTAAGCAAATCAGGCTCATAAGGATTCTCCAAACTTAAATGAATATTAAATTTAGTTAATAAAAAAGTAATAATCTGGTAATTATTATTTTAATATGATTCCATATTGAAAACAACAAACAAATATGTAATCATTCTTATATAGAAATATAAATAACCGCTTGAATATTTCCTTGTTTATGGTAAGATAAAAATAAACTATGTTTCACGGCAGATATGAATGGAGGCGTTTCTTTGAACCTGTACATCAAGCAAAAAATATTTTCCTTCAAAGATAAATACAATGTATGCAATGAATTTGGAGAGCCGGTTTATTCTGTGGAAGGGGAACTTTTCAGCTGGGGGGCAAAAATACATCTTTATGATTTAAATGGCAGAGAACTGTATTATATTAAACAGAAAGTTCTGACATTTCTACCTGAATATGAAATTTATATGGGAGACGCATTTTGCGCGAGAATAAAAAAAGAGTTTTCTTTTTTTGCTCCGCGACTGAATGTACAGAGCAGCTTCGGCGATTTTGAAATTGAAGGCAGTTTTCTGGAAATGGATTTTGACATCCAGCGCGACGGACAAATTTTCGGTCAGATTCATAAACAATGGCTTTCGTGGGGAGACACCTACTGTCTTACTGTGGAAAAGCCGGAGGATGCCGCGTTTTTTACCACACTGGTGATCGCGATAGATAACTGCCTGCACAATGATTCCAAATAAATAAAAACAGCACAAAAAAACGCGCCCACAAAACTGTGAGCGCGAATCCCTGGCAGGGGCAGAAGGACTTGAACCCTCGGCACGTGGTTTTGGAGACCACTGCTCTACCAACTGAGCTATACCCCTGTATGTATTTTTGAACTGCGGATATTATCTTATCATTTTCTCTTTTTTATGTCAATACAAAATTCGCAACTCATGCAACTTCTGCAAAGTTAGCACATTGGGCTTGACATATTCCGGTGTGTTATGTATAATTATTTTTATGTAATATGACTTACTAATACCCCTGCCTTATGGCGGATGGGAGGGAAAAGATAAATGGCTGAGATTAGAATTAAAGACAATGAATCCTTGGACAGCGCTCTGAGAAGGTTTAAGAAGCAGTGCGCAAGAGCCGGGGTTATTGCTGAGGTTCGCAAGAGAGAAGCATATGAAAAGCCTTCTGTTAAGCGTAAGAAGAAATCCGAAGCAGCCCGCAAACGCAAGTTTAAGTAAGCGGAACAGTACAAAAATCGATTTGGAAAAGCGGGCTTGATTGCCCGCTTTTTTAGCTTGATTTTAAATTTCTCCGAAACGGAGGGCTTGTTATTGGCATTGCTTTTGCCTACTGTTGCTGTGGATAAGGTTACTGATATTACTCCAAAGCTTATCCGCGCCATGAATGCCCGGGCAATTATCCTTGACGTAGACAACACACTGGCCATTCACGGTTCACAGGTGCCGTTTGAAGGGACGATAGAATGGACCCGGAACATGCATGAAAACGGTATTAGCATCATCATTATGTCAAACAATTTTAAGAAAAGGGTAGAACCGTTTGCGGCAAAATACGGTCTGCCTTTTCTGTCCCTTTCTTTAAAGCCGCTTCCTGTTGCCTATTACCGCGCGATTCATCAGATGGGTGTGAAGCGCAAAGAGGTTGTTGTGGTTGGAGATCAGGTTTTTACCGATGTAATCGGCTCCAATTTATCATTTATGAAATCCATTCTGCTCGTTCCGACGGGCAAGGAAAAATCATTTTCCTTTGCCATACGCCGCGGTATGGAAAAGCCGATCCGTTACATAATAAAGGCAACGGGACGGGGAAAGAAATACTTTGAATAAGAAGGTGTTTTGATGAGCAGAAAAAAGGTTCTTGTCCTGCTTGGGCCAAATCTCAATATGGTGGGCGTTCGGGAAAAAGGTGTCTATGGGGACGAAACCGCAGAGAGCATCCATTCACAGATTATTGAGAATGCTAAAAAGCTCGATTATGACTGCGACATTTTTCAGTCCAATCACGAAGGCGACCTGATTGACAAAATTCACAGCGCGCGTGGGGTCTATCAAGGTGTGATCATCAACGCTGGCGCACTTACGCATTACAGCTATGCGCTGCGGGATGCGATCGCCTGTGTCAGGATTCCTTTCGTGGAAACCCATATGAGCAATATTTACGCACGTGAGGAATTCCGCCACAAAAGCGTAATTTCCGAAGTATGTGCCGGCCAGATTGCCGGATTTGGGAAAAACAGCTATTTTCTCGCACTTGCGGCATTAAAGGATTTAATGTAATTCAATTAAAAATATCTTGAAAAATTTCTGAAATTATTATAAGATAATAGTTGGAAAAAAATTATTGGAGGATATTACCATGATATCAGCAGGCGATTTCAGGAACGGCGTTACATTTGAAATGGATGGCAACGTTGTTTCCATTATTGAATTTCAGCATGTAAAGCCGGGAAAAGGCGCGGCGTTTGTCCGTACAAAAATCAGAAATGTAATTACCGGCAGTGTGGTTGAAAGAACTTTCAATCCGAATGATAAATACCCGACCGCTTATATTGAGCGCAAGGATATGCAGTATCTTTATAACGACGGGGATTTATATTATTTCATGGACTCGGAAACATTCGAGCAGACTCCAATTAACAAAAGTGTCCTTGGCGATAATTTTAAATTCGTCCAGGAAAATATGAACTGCAAAGTGCTTTCTTACAAAGGGAATGTTTTCGGGGTTGAGCCGCCGAATTTTGTAGAGCTTCAAGTCACAAAAACAGACCCGGGCTTTAAGGGAAACACTGCTACCAACGCGCTGAAGCCCGCCACAGTAGAGACCGGTGCTGAAATTAATGTCCCGCTGTTTATTGAAGAAGGCGAAAAAATCAGAATAGATACCCGTACCGGCGAATATATGGAGCGTGCATAACCAACACTATGCATGTTCAACGAATGAAATTAAAAGGAGGCAGAATTATGACAAACAAAGAAAAGGTTGCTTACATTCGCGGCCTTGCGGAAGGCCTGGAGCTTGATGAGAACAAAAAAGAAGTTAAGGTCATTAACGCAATAATTGATTTGTTGGACGACATGGCGACATCCGTTTCCGATATGCAGGACAGCTTTGATGACATGGCAGACCAGCTTGATGCTGTCGATGAGGATCTGGGTTCTCTGGAAGAAGATTTTTATGAAGACGAAGATGAGGACGGCGGGGACGAAGACGGTGATGACGATGAAGGGGACTGCTACTATGAGGTAACCTGCCCAAACTGTCATGAAACCATTTGCCTGTCAGAGGATATTATTGAGGATGGCCAGATGGATTGCCCGAATTGCGGCGAAACGCTGGAATTCGACATTGATGAGGATGACGACGGCTGCGGCTGCGGCTGTGACGATTGCGATCACCAATAATAAACTGAACAACTGAATTGAAAGAGTGCTGCTTCGTGCAGTGCTCTTTTTTGTTTATATAATATTGACAGATTCCGGTGTAATGTTTATAATAGTATTGAATATGTATCATATGAAACAGAAAGTGAACATTTATGAAACCAATTAAAAAACAGAGCAAGTATTGCGTTTTGTTGGCGCAAAGTTTTTTGTTCAACGGAATGAAATACGAAGTTGCCGAGACGGCTTTCCAAAACGACGAATGCTGTTGTATGGAATATGAAGCCGATGAGAAAATATATACCAGAAGCAATTACAAAAAAAGCATGGGCATCGTTTTTTCCGGAGTTATTAAGGCCATGAAGCCGCAAAGTGCTTCTTTGGTAATGAATACCTTTTATTCCGGCGGAATTTTTGGGGTTGCCTGTCTTTTCAACAATTCAAAGCGTTATGTTGCTGAGATAATCGCAGTAAAGCGAAGCCGCGTCCTGTTCTTATCACAGAAGCTTTTGCATGAGCTATTTGAAAAATATCCCCTGATAGCTGAAAATTACATCGGTTATCTTTCGGACCGGATCTGCTTTCTGAACAGCAGGATTGATAATTTTACGGGGGGAACTGCTGTCTGCCGTCTGGCAACGTTTCTCCTTTCGCTTTCCGCGCAGCACGAAAACGCCCTTGCGTTGGAACTGCCCTGTACACTGACACAGCTTTCCAACACGCTGAATATCGGCCGTGCCTCTTTATACCGTGCTTTTGACGATTTGTGCGGAGCGGGCATCATCCGGCGTGAAGGAAGAAAAATTACAATCAATCAGATTGATCGGCTGCAATCCGGTCAGTTTGATGATGAATAATTCATTTAAACAAAAGAGGGAATAGAATGAAACCGACAAAAAAAATAGTTTCACTGGGCCTGTGTGTCTGTCTTGCCCTGTCTGTGCTGGCAGGATGTGCAGGACCTTCAGCGGCCTCCGGTTCCAAAGCAAGCGTACCAGCTGCAAGTGAAGCGGTGTCCAGCGCGCAGCAGAGCTCTGCTGCTGAAAAGACAACCATTAAAATTGCGGCGCTCAAAGGGCCGACAGGACTGGGTATGCTAAAGCTGATGAGCGACAATGACGCCAAAACTTCCGCCGAAAATTATGAATTTACGATTGCGGGCGCCCCTGATGAAATCGTATCCAAAATTTCCAAAGGAGAGGTGGACGTAGCAGCCGTCCCCACCAACCTTGCGGCTACGCTCTATAATAAGACAAGCGGCAAGATTCAGATGGCGGCGGTCAATACGCTTGGCGTGCTTTCCGTTCTGACAAAAGGGGAGAATATCTCCAGCATAAAGGATCTAAAAGGGAAAACGATTTATTCTTCCGGTCAGGGTTCCGTGCCGGAATATGCATTAAATTATATTTTAAAGCAAAACGGTCTTGAAGTTGGTAAGGATGTTAAGGTAGAATATAAAGCGGAGCATGCGGAACTGGCTGCGCTGATCCTTTCCGGCAAGGCGAAAATTGCAGTTTTGCCTGAGCCTTTTGTAACACAGGTAACGACAAAAAACAAGGACGTTAAAATTGCGCTGAATGTAACAGATGAATGGAATAAGGTTGCGGGTGGCAAAAGCGTACTGACCATGGGCTGCCTGATTGTCCGCAAAGATTTTGCCGAGCAGCATAAGGAAGCCTTTGATGCGTTCCTCAACGAGTATAAGGAATCCACTAATTTTACCAACACCAAGGTGGAGGAAGCGGCTGCCCTGTCGGAGAAATATGACATTATGCCTGCGGCGGTCGCCAAAAAGGCAATTCCAAACTGCAATATCGTTTATATTGACGGGAACGACATGAAAGCGAAAATTCCTGATTTTCTAAACGTTTTGTTCACAGCCAATAAGAAGTCCGTTGGAGGTAGTGTGCCGGGTGATGACTTCTACTACACAAAATAGGAATCTGTTTCAAAATAAAGGTTTCAGAAAGCTTTTAGCCGCCGCGTTTTGGCTTGGAATGTGGCAGCTGGCTTATCTGACGGTAAAACAGGAGATACTAATCGTATCTCCTGTTCGTGTATTGCAAAGGCTTTTTGAGCTTTCCCAAAGCGGCGAGTTCTGGCTGACCGCACTTTTATCCATGCTTCGCATACTGGAAGGCTTCCTGTTTGGCCTTATTTTCGGAAACATATTGGCGGTGCTGACTTCCGTTTCGCGTATGATGTATGATATTTTTCATCCGGTTATCAGTATTATTAAAGCCACTCCTGTGGCTTCGTTTATTATTCTTGCGCTTGTATGGATTCCGTCCCCTCATGTGCCGGCTTTCACTTCATTTTTAATAGTAACGCCGATCGTATGGGCAAATGTGGTTAACGGAATCAAAAAGACCGATCATAATCTTTTGCAGATGGCCGCGTGTTACCGTTTTGGCCTGATAAAGACCATAAAACGCGTTTACCTGCCTTCTATCATGCCGTATTTTATCGCAGCCTGTACAACCGGCATGGGACTTGCGTGGAAAGCAGGGATAGCCGCCGAGGTGCTTGCGGTTACTCCGCTGTCTATCGGCAGGCAAATCTACAATTCCAAGATCTACATTGAAACGGATGATTTGTTTGCGTGGACGGTTGTGGTTGTAACCATGAGCGTTATTCTGGAATGGCTGATGGTGCGTTTCATGAAGACGGTGGGGCAGAAATATAATATTGTGCAATAATGGAGCCGTGTGTAAATTGGAAATTAATCATTTAACAAAATTGTATAATGGCAAAACCGTGTTGGATCAATTTTCTGTCCAACTGCCCTCATCCGGAACAGTTTGTCTGTTTGGCCCGTCCGGCTGCGGGAAAACGACACTTTTAAACTGTATCGCGGGTTTGGAACCATTTGATTCCGGCGAAATCCTTGGCACCGGCAATCTGAAAATTTCATATCTTTTTCAGGAGGACCGTTTGCTGCCATGGATTTCCGCCAGAGACAATGTTGCCGCGGTTCTTGTGGGCAGTGCGCGGTACAACGCAGAGCAGGCCAAAAACTGGCTGCAGCTGGTCGGTCTTGCGGATGCAGAAAACAGGATGCCGGCGGAACTGAGCGGCGGAATGCGGCGGCGTGTCGCCATTGCGCGCGCGCTTGCTTTCGGGGGCGATCTTTTTCTGATGGACGAACCTTTTCAGGCGCTTGATGCGGAATGCAAGGAAGAAATGATCGCGCTGCTTGAAGAAAAAACGGCTGATGCGCTGAAGATTATTGTCACGCATGATTTTCAGGAGGCGCAAATGCTGGCCGATGTGATCTATGTTCTGGATGGCCCGCCTGTTAAAATCATCGACACGATTACAAAAAAGCATGCATAAAACTGCATATTTTTTTCATGTAAAGCGTTCCGTAATAAATTGTGTATTTAATTCATTTTAAGTTTGTGCTATACTAAACCAGTTAAATTTGTTTTAGTAGGAGTCGTTTATTATATGAAGAATCAAAGAGCCACTTTAGGAAAGTCATTTATTCAAATCATAATAGATATTCTCTGTGTCTTTTTCAGCTACTGGATTTCTTTTATATTGCGTTATGACGGGCGGATTTTCCCCCGTAGCTACGACTGGGAATCCTTCAGCGCATGGATTCCATGGATTACCGCTATTTTTATTGTCAGTTTCACCGTCTTTCGGTTCTATACGACCATGTGGCAGTTTGCCAGCCTTGACGAATTGCTGATGATCTTTTATGGAACCACCACCGCGGCACTGATTGTGACAATCAGTGGTTTTATGCTTTCTTGGCCTGTATTTCATGTAAGACGTTTTCCGTGGGGCGTCTATATCATCGCCTGGGTGTTTACCATTTTTCTGGTTGGCGCGTCACGGTTCAGTTTCCGTCTGATTCGCAGGGTAAAACGAAAAAGCCAGATTAGCAAGCAGGACAGCGAGGAGTTTCACCGCGTTATGATAATCGGCGCGGGGGAAATGGGCTCCATGGTCATCAAAGATATGAAGACCGCACCCGAAAGCAAGGGAATTCCTGTTATAGCGATTGACGACAACAAAAGCAAAAAAGGAACGCGAATTCACGGAGTCAAGGTTGTGGGGAGCCGAGAGAGCATTCCAAAGATGGCCGTCCGGTATAATATTGACCAGATCGTGCTTGCTATTGCGACGGCCAGTAAAAAGGACAAGCAGGATATTTTAAGTATCTGTGCGAAAACAGGCTGCCAGCTGAAGACGATTCCCGCACTGTATGAAATTATCGAGGACAGTGCCGACCCGCTCAAGGTCAGGAATGTGGATATCATAGACCTTTTGGGCAGGGATGAAATAAAGTTAAACATCGCTGAAATCAGCGGGTATCTTCAAAATAAAACCGTACTGGTAACCGGCGGAGGCGGCTCCATCGGCAGTGAGTTATGCCGTCAGATCGCTTATTTTAATCCTAAGAAACTGATTATTTTTGACATTTATGAGAACAATGCATATGATTTGCAGAATGAGCTCTTAATGCGCTTCAAACATCTGAATTTGGAAGTGCTGATTGGTTCCGTTCGCGACAAGGCGAGAATCGAGCACGTCTTTTCCGTCTGCAGGCCGGACGTTGTCTTCCATGCGGCCGCCCATAAACATGTTCCGCTTATGGAATTAAGCCCCGGGGAAGCAGTAAAAAACAATGTGTTCGGTACGCTTAACGTGGCACAGGCCTGTGACAAATACGGCGTAAAACGCATGGTGCTGATCTCCACCGACAAGGCGGTTAACCCGACCAATATTATGGGTGCCACGAAACGTATCTGTGAATTGATTATTCAATACAGCAGCCGCCACAGCAAAACCGATTATGTTGCCGTCCGTTTTGGCAACGTTCTGGGCAGCAACGGCAGCGTGATTCCCCTCTTTAAAAAGCAGATTGCAGCCGGAGGGCCGGTTACCGTTACCCATCCCGATATTATCCGGTATTTTATGACGATTCCCGAAGCGGCGCGTCTGGTTATACAGGCGGGTGGAATGGCGCGCGGCGGAGAAATTTTCGTTCTGGATATGGGACAGCCTGTCAAAATTGTAGATCTGGCCAGAAATCTGATTCGGCTTTCCGGCCTGCAGCCGGATGTTGACATTAAAATTGAATATACGGGTCTGCGCCCCGGTGAAAAGCTGTATGAAGAACTGCTGCTGGACAGTGAAGGCGGCTGCCAGAAAACCTCCCATGAACTGATTTATATCGGTACGCCGATTCCGTTCAATGAGGATACATTTATCAATCAGATTGAAAAGCTTCGGAAAGTTGCCGGTTCCAATAATGTAGAGATGATGAATGTTGTTCATGAACTGGTACCGACTTATTCCGGCCACGCGGAGGAAACGGACGCGCTTGCAAATTAATGATTGCTATTATGAAAATCCCCTGTCAGTCTTATTGGATTGACAGGGGATTTTGTCATTTCTCCTTGTGGGGAATACTGCCGATTTTGTCGTTTTTCCAGCAATCATAGCATAAACCAATATAGCTTTCGTTACCGCCAAGGAAAACCTGTTCACCTTCGCGGACGATTTTTCCGTCACAGATTCTTGCGTTTACTTCAGCCTTACGCCCACAGGTGCAGACGGATTTAATTTCCGTCAGAGAATCCGCAATTTCAAAAAGACGTTTGCTGCCTTCAAACATATGCGTTTGGAAGTCGGTCTTTAATCCAAAACAAAGAACGGGGACAAACTCAATGGAAATATCCTTCAGCTGGTCAATTTGTGCACCCGATAAAAACTGCGCTTCGTCTATAATCAGAACATCATAACGATTGTGCTGAAACCATTTGTAAAGATCCAAGTCTTTTTCAATTAATATACCGGTATCCTTCAGCCCAATTCTGGATTTTACGACTGTAAGGCCGTCACGGCTGTCCACAGAGGGTTTCAGCAGGCCTACCTGATAGCCTTTTTCTTCGTAGTTGAATTTTACCATCAGAGCTTGTGCAGTTTTACTGCTGCCCATTGCTCCGTATTTGAAGTATAATTTCGGCATTTTTATTCCTCCGGTTTATTTTGGCAGTCTTTTTTTAGTATATCATTCTTTCCCTTTATAGGAAACACCAAAATATGAGTATATCCGGATAATTTGTGTTTTTAGCGGTACAAATTGATTCGTCTGTTTCCTCCCTTGTGCGCATATATTTGTGCCAGGGGGTCTTATTATGAAATTTCTGATTCTCACAGGGAAAAGGATATTGATGGTTTTATGCTGTCTGGTTTGCGGCATTTTGGCTGTGGTGATTGTATTTCATGGTGTTGAGGCTATCAGAGCGTCATCGAATAAACGCCTGATACCAATATACTGTGTGAAAACAGATAAAAAGAAAATTGCAATTTCGTTTGATGCGGCATGGGGAAACGAAGAGACGCAGACTTTAATTGATATTCTCAATAAATACAATGTAAAAACAACTTTTTTTGTGGTAGGCGCATGGGTAGATAAATATCCTCAATCTGTCAAAGCGCTGGTGGATGCCGGACACGAGGTTTGTAACCATTCCAATACGCATCCTCATATGCCAAAGCTTGCTCGAACAGAGATGACAGCGCAGCTGCTGGATTGCAATAATAAAATTAAAAATATTACCGGTACCAGTCCGCTCCTTTTCCGTCCGCCCTACGGTGATTATAATAACGCTCTGATTGAAACAGTGAAATCTGCCAATATGTACTGCATTCAATGGGATGTTGACAGCTTAGACTGGCGTAATCCAACGCCGAACGATATGATTACCCGTGTGGCAACCCAAGTAAAATCCGGTTCCATTGTTTTATTCCACAACGGTGCCAAAAATACGCCAGCTGCCCTTCCAAAAATAATTGAAACCCTTCAAGGACGGGGATATCAGATCGTCCCGGTCTCTCAGCTGATCTATAAAGAGAATTATACTGTCGACAATACAGGAATGCAGGTGAAAACAAGCTAAGCGGCGCGGACTTCGGTCGTATAAAGAAAACCGTCCTGAATAAAGGACGGCTGAGGACTTATTTGTACTGAAGATTGTCTTTTGTAGTTTCTGGTTTCGGACCGGTCTTATTGTCGGCGGAAGTTTTCACTCCTTTACCGGGAGAAGGCATCAGGACCGGAACAGGTGCCGAAACTGCAGGTAAATGTGACGGCAAAACGGAATCGGGGTCAGGCATTAACGATTTACCAATATGATCATCCATAAAATCATCTCCTTTCTATAGCAATTTCAAATAAGAACTGGGATAACGAAATCCAATCCACTGCATTTTTGGGTATAAATAGTTTATCCGGCATAACAGATTTTATAAAAAAAAACACCCATTTTTCAGCGCGGCAAAGATTCCAATTTTGAATGAAATCCTATTCAATATCTCTGTTCATTTTTCTGTAGGCGGCATTTAGAATAATTCTCACAGACATTTTAAAAAAAATTTACTGATATTATCTGGTAACCGATAATATATTTTACTATTAAGGCAGGTGACAGGGATTGTGTACATAACCATTAAAAAAAAGCAAATTGCAATCGTATTGATATGTTTTCTTGTTTTTCTGGCAGGAATATTGATGCTTACCTACAGGCAGCAGTCTGCCGCTGTACAGACCTTGGCCGCTAATACCAATTGGGGCCTTGGTTTTGGCGAAAACAGCAAACAACCCACAGGAAACGCCTCATCCGCTTTTTTAAAGCAATATAACGCGTATTTTGTGGGAGCGGCGGATAAGAAAGTCATCTACCTGACCTTTGATGCCGGGTACGAAAATGGATATACGCCGGCAATCCTGGATGCATTAAAAAAGCACAAGGTTAAAGCAACTTTTTTTGTTGTGGGAAATTACCTGAACACCAGCCCGGATCTGGTAAAACGGATGATTGCAGAAGGCCATATTGTCGGAAACCACACCAATACACACCCTGATATGTCAAAAATTTCAGATATGGCGTCTTTTCAAAAAGAAATTTCCGCTGTTGAAAGCAAATTTAAAGAGATTACAGGGCAGGATATGAAAAAATATTACCGTCCTCCGCAGGGAAAATACAGCGTAAACAACCTGAAACAGGCAAACGAGCTTGGATACAAGACTATTTTCTGGAGCCTTGCTTATGTGGACTGGTACCAGGATAAACAGCCGACAAAGGAACAGGCTTTTGAAAAGCTCCTTCCCCGTATCCATCCGGGTGCCGTCGTACTGTTACACAGTACCTCTAAAACCAATTCTGAGATACTGGATACATTGCTTACAAAATGGGAGGCCGCAGGGTATACCTTTGGGACTCTGGATGAGTTGAGCGCAAATAAATAGAGCAAAACTCCTTCGGAACGCTTTCGTGTGGTTCTGAAGGAGTTTTGTTTTAATTTACATAAGGTTTTACGATTTATTCAGAAACACTTGTTTTGCATATTTTCGAATGCTACAATCATTGCAGTTCAAGAATATGCCAATGATAATACAGAATGGAAACCTTGGCCGCTCGAGTTTCATTTTAAGGAGATCAGAAAATGGCAAAGATAACAGATATACGCAAATGCGGAAGACTGATCAACATCCATAATAAAACCGTAATGGACGTTAATTTTAATCAGAAATATTTTTCTATTTGGGTGCATGCCGCGGGACAGGAGTCCGGGCTTGAAACCTGTCCGCTGGACGTACAGCTGGACAGTGCAATGGCTGAGAGGCTCAGAAATTATTTAAACGAATTTTTAAAAAAATAATGTCTCGATGTCGATTCCACTACATACTTTCAAGAGCAAACGTAAATAATGTTTGTACTGATATACGGAAGTGAGTGTAAAAATGACAAACATTATTTTATGTGGAAAGTCAACCGATACATCCGTTTCCTCCGCCATGCTTCCTGCGTTGGAAAAATATGGCGGGGTACAGTATTTCAGCACGGAGCATCTTGTACGGTTTGGAAACGGTCAGATTAAGTTTCTTCTTTATGATTGTGAAAAACTGCCGCAAATTGAACTGGACAGCGGAATTATCGTGTTTAAAAACAGTTTTCATTCTTGCGAAAAAATTTTAATACCGGAAGGATTTTTATCCATTTTGGAAATGAAAAATTTTAATGCGGCAGAAATGCTCAATGGTACCGGTGCCGCGGCCATTACCTGCGGTACCAGTTCCAAAGACACGCTCAGCATTGCCGGAATTGATGAAATGAGTGCCGCACTGAGTCTGCAGCGCAGTGTGATGACGGTTGACGGTAAAATGCTTGAACCTCATGATTTTACTGTCAGGTTGCTGTCAAAACTCAGCCCAACCCGTATTTTAGCAGTTTGTGCTGTCTTGCTTCTGTCCGGCATCGATTCAACAAAGGGATATGACATTTAACTTGCAATAATTAACATTCATAAAAGTGCTTCAGATACGCAAAATAGGAAAGCAAACGCAAAACAAAAAAGATCTGAATAAATTTTAATGATTTAAGGAGTGTTTGATTATGGCAAATAACAATAGTGTAGTTCCTGAGGCGAGAGAAGCTCTCAACAAATTTAAGATGGAAGCCGCTTCTGAAGTCGGCGTAAACTTAAAACAAGGTTACAACGGTGACCTGACATCCAGAGAAGCCGGCTCAGTCGGTGGCCAGATGGTCAAAAACATGATTAAGAGCTACGAGCAGGGTATGAAGTAAAAATTCCTCTGTTGGAGCGCCGTACCAAATGGTATGGCGCTCCAAATTTTTTGATGGGGATTCCCTTTTTATACGGTGGCTGCATGAAGCAGCACTCCGATATTTTTCTGATATATTGTGTCGAACTGAGAGACCGGTATGGGATTTCTGCCAAGGCCTACTTCAATGGTATATCCCGGCCTGCGGTAATCCTGAATAAACCAGTCCTTATATCCCGCATAAGAGGCAATGCCGGTTGTTTGGTCCAGATAGTAGCCGCTGATTGATGCAAATTCCTCTCCGATTGTTCTACCTTCCAGAGGCGCCATATTCATGAAATTCCAATAAATGACCCTACCCTGCGTGTGATAAGCGATGACAAGCCTGAAATCATGTGCCCGTGTAAAGTTAACAATGGCTTTTGTCTCCGGTTCCGATTCAGGGAAGGGCCCCGAATATCGAGTCGGTCCGGGCCCGGTAACTCCATATTCCGCTTCCGCATTTTTCGATTCCTGCCATGCCGCGTCATAATTATGATTTAAATCCACACCGCGGTTATTGGCCTGCCATACCGTGGAAAAATCTGTGCTTCCGTGATTCCACTGAATCAGATCCTGATAATACGGATTGTCGGGCTGAAGGCCGTTCAGCACCAAATCCACTCCATCGGGATTTACCATTGGGATGATATAAATACTGCTTCGGTTCCATATATCCCGTGGATTATATCCGCCGTTCATCGTTCGGTTCTGGGTATACGCGTAAAGAAAATTTTCTGTAAATTTCATCAGAAGCGGCGATGTAATCCATTCCAGTGCGTGGTGGGCGGCGTTATAAAATACCTGATTTTGGCCCGAACCGAGCCTTACATAGTAAAGGCTTTTCCCAAGGACGCTCTGACCGGCAATCCCAATTTCCAGAAAGGGATACCGCGCCTTTAAACCCTGCAGGTCCCTTTCCAAAATTTGATAGGTATAATCAATATCGGTGTCGACTACATCCATGCCGTAGGGAACGACGATTTGCTGCCCTAACGTCAGGTTCGTGGCGCTTATATCAGGGTTTGCAGCCAAAAGAAGGGGAAGAGAAGTGTGGTAACGGCGCGCAATACTGTAAAAGGCATCACCCGGTCTGACACGGTACAGATCATACCCCAACAGATATCGTTCCATTACCTGATAAGTGGCCGGGCCAATTACACCGTCTTGAGCGAGGCCGAAGGCGCGCTGGAACTGTAAAACTGCCCTGTGCATCTGCTGACCGAAATTCCCATCCACAGGCCCTGGGTTGTAGCCGATTTTTTTCAGCATTGCCTGAATTTCCATAACATCGGTTCCGGACATTCCCACTCGCAGAGTTCTCATAATGGTTTCACCTCTACATTCTATTAAAAGACCTGTTCCGTTATCTACAGCATTTCTCATTGATTCGCAGAATGGCTTTATGTTCCCCCGACGAAGGCAGGGGAACATATCCGGCATTGAAATCCCAACAGAAATTGCTGTATAATACCAATGTATTGCGGAAAATCGGGCTTTATGCTATATTTTCCATGGGGAAACTTTGCCCTGCATCAGCAAATTACGGCAAAGTAAAAGCAGGCATGAAAATTCATAAAAGGAGTTAATGAAATGCTGAAAATAGGCTGCCATCTCTCCGTATCCAAAGGATTTTTGGCAATGGGGAAAGATGCTCTTAAAATAGACGCGAACACTTTTCAGTTTTTTACGCGGAACCCGAGGGGCAGTAAAGCAAAAGAGATCAAACCTGATGATGTTCAGGCTTTATTGGAATTGATGGGTCAAAATCAGTTTGCGCCTGTATTGGCGCATGCGCCATATACGCTGAATGCCTGTTCTGCGGATGAGAAAACAAGGAGTTTTGCTGCGGAAACAATGGCGGATGACCTTGCGCGTATGGAACTTTTGCCCAATAACCTTTATAATTTTCATCCGGGGAGCCATGTGGGTCAGGGAGCGGAAAAGGGAATAGAACAGATCGCTGCGATGCTCAATTCCGTTTTAAAGCCTGAACAGCAAACCACTGTCCTACTGGAAACCATGGCGGGAAAAGGCACGGAGGTCGGGCGCACTTTTGAGGAACTGCGGCTGATTTTGGACAGTATCGAGCTGAAAGAGAAAATAGGGATCTGCCTTGATACCTGCCACGTATTCGACGCGGGATATGATATTGTGGACAGCCTGGATGAAGTACTTGCCCGTTTTGATAAAATCATCGGCCTTGACCGTCTACGGGCCGTCCATTTAAATGACAGTTTAAATTCGCTGGGCAGCCATAAAGACCGACATGCAAGAATCGGGGAAGGAAAAATCGGGCTTGCGGCAATCACGTGCATCATCAATCATCCCCTTTTACGCAATTTACCGTTTTATCTGGAAACGCCGAACGATCTTGACGGCTATGCGGCCGAAATAAAACTCCTGCGAAGTGTTTATCATCAGAATAATTCATAATTCACCATTCAGGCTCCCCGACGTTAAAAGCGGTCGGAGAGCCTGTTTTTGTATTTACCGGCGCTTTTATGAATAATTTCTGAAATATAAGTCAAAAATTGCTAAATAAGAGATTTGAATCTTTAAAATTCATATCATTCATATCTAATTTACATTTTCGGCCTAAAGTCCTAGGTTACAGATTATAGGTAACGGGGGAGAAAAATGAAAGCAACAGAAAAAATACATTTTAAAATAGAATTATTTTATGCGCTTTGCATGATTGCCACCATTTTTCTATTAGGAAAATCCTTGCACCATCAAACGGCGCCAACAAATACCAGTTCCATCGTTTCAAAAAGCTCATCGGTGATCCAAACAGCAAGTTCTGCATTACCGGAGGTGGTGACGAGCAGAGCAGAAATGAATTCGCAGGCAGAACAGCCTCAAAAGAAAGAGATAAAGGTTTCATCATCGCAGTTACCGAAAAAGAAAAAATACAATCAGGCAAAGTATTATGATGTTCCGCTGTCCGCAGAAATACAGGATGCGATTTTTACAGAATGCAAGGTAAAAAATGTTCCGGAAGATCTGGTTATCGCGCTGATTGGCATAGAAAGCCGTTATAATCCCAAATGTATCAGCAGGACAAACGATTACGGACTGATGCAGATTAATATTTGCCATAAGGAGTCCCTGAAAAGAGATTTGCAGGTTACGGATTTGCTGGATAGTAAGCAGAACATAAAGGCCGGTGTTCACATGCTCTCATGGATTGTAAATAAATACAGCAACATCAATCAGGCGCTGATGGTTTATAACAGTGGAGAATCTGGCGCGCAAAAACTTTGGAAACGGGGAATCTATTCTACGGACTATTCCAGAAAAGTGATTGCACAGCTTGATGAGATTAAAAAGGCGTCCTAAGTCTTGTTTTGATATTAAACAGAGCCTTTCTGTGGTTGAAAGCGACATTTTATATTGTAAATCTTCATTTTTGTATTGACACATGGGATGCAATATGATAATATATTCAAGTCGTCATGCGAGAGTGGCGGAATTGGCAGACGCGCATGGTTCAGGTCCATGTGAAAGCAATTTCATGGGGGTTCAAGTCCCCCCCCTCGCACCACAGACTAAGCCCAGACGCAATTTGCGTCTGGGCTTTTTTCATTTTTGATTACTTAGCGCTTGCTTTTAAAGTCTACATCTAAATGAGTAAATGACATAAAATAGGACGGGCCTTGGCCCCGTCCTATTTTATGTCTGTCAGGAAGTGAGAATCTGGAGCAAGCGGGGCGACAAATGGTACCGTTTTGACTTTATGAAACCTTTGTAACAGAAGTTGACATCTTTATTCCTGTATGATATATTGTTACTGTACTAATTATAATAATACAATCAGATTGATAAATTAAAATTGATGTTTAAAATGCTTTGCCAAAAGGAGTAAAATTTACATGAAGAAAAATATGTTAGATAAAAAGTATCGGTACCTCTTAATATTTACTGTTGTCGTATATACGTACTTGCTTTTATCGATCGTCATATTTAAAACGCTTGAATCACCCATGGACTTATTTACCGGAAATCATCCAGATTACAGATCTTTGAATCTGATCCCTTTTAAGGATATGTGGGATCCGGATTTATCAGTAAGTTCTAACAGAACTTCGATTATAGGGAATATTATTCTTTTTGTACCTTTGGGAGTGCTATTAAAACTTCTGCTGTCTGAACAAAAACGTAATGTATTGAAAAGCGAACTCATTGTCCTAACCGCGAGTTTTCTGGTTGAAAGCACGCAGTATATTACACGAATTGGTGTATCAGATATTAATGATTTAATTCTAAATTCTGTGGGTGGATTTATCGGCATTTTGATATCAATCATTCTCATTAAATGGATAGGAAAAAATAAGACAAAAAAAGTTATTACGGTTTTAGGTTCTGTCGTGGCAGCAATTATGATTGTTTTGGAAATAATATTATTCATTGCAAATTAAAATTCGTTCAAATGAATCGATATCTATACTTGACAACATCTGTCATTGGGTCTAGTCTGTAGTTGTAACAGGTAAAATATTGAAGCTCATTGAAATGAAGGAGGAGTAGTAAAAATGTATTTTTATCTGATGCCGCTGATTGTAATTGTAATTCTACTTATCATACTGGCCTCCCTTTCTCTTGTCGTCATTAATGAATATGAACGGGGTGTGGTATTCCGGTTTGGGCACGTCATTAATGTCCTGACACCCGGCCTGAAGCTGCGTATCCCATTTGGAATTGACATTGTCCGCAAGGTAGACCTGCGTACACGCACCATTGATGTACCACAGCAGGAAATTATCACCAAGGATAACATCTCTATTATAGTTGACGCGGTTGTGTATTACCACATAGCAGATCCGGTTCTTGTCATTACAAAGGTGGTCAATTTTGACCGCAGCACGACCATGCTTGGGCAGACCACTCTGCGTTCCGTATTAGGTCAGCATGAAATGGATGAGATTCTTACAAGCAAGGATAATATCAATACGATTCTCAAGGATATGCTTACAGAGACGATGTCTTCCTGGGGCATTGTGATCACTGCGGTTGAACTGCGCAGCATCGAGATTCCGGATTCAATGAAGCGTGCTATGGCAAAGCAGGCCGAGGCTGAACGTGAACGCCGTGCGAAGGTTACCGCAGCCGAAGGAGAAGCGCAGGCAGCCAGAAAACTGTTTGAGGCGTCGGAAGTGATCACAAAATCACCGGCGGCCCTTCAGCTGCGCTATTTGCAGACTTTAGCGGAAATCTCTGTAGAGAAAAACTCCACGATAGTTTTTCCGCTGCCAATGGAATTTATGAAGGCTTTCAGTGAATTACCCCGGCCGCCGTTTCCACCAGTTTCCACGGAGAAAAAAGACGGTCAGGCGTAATTTGATTTATGAAACAATCGCTTTGCCGCGCAAAGTGCGGTACGGACTCTTTCACCCGGAATGGCAGCAATGCCGCTCCGGGTGTCTCTTTTTCGGGATAAATTTCTTTATCATTTCGCATTGACTGTACCTGTATTCAATGTTAAGATTGAAAAGCAAATGGAGGAGTACAAATATGAATCAATATGTTATCGTATCAGACGCCACCTGCGACCTTCCGGTTGCTTTGTCGGAGCAGCTTGAAATCGTTATTATCCCAATGGAATTTACAATGAGCGGTAAAGTCTATCGACATTTCCCCGATGCGCGTGAAATGAGTTTCCACACCTTTTATGAGAGAACAAAAAATGGAGAAATGTCTGTTACGTCCCAGATCAACAGCATCACCTATGAAAAGTATTTTAGCCCAATCCTTGAACAGGGGAAAGACATTTTGTATATTGCGTTTTCATCCTGCCTCAGCGGTACATACCAGGCATCCCGGCTCTCTGCAAATGATTTGATGGAACGGTACCCCGGCAGGAAAATTATCTGTGTTGACTCTAAAGCGGCTTCCGTGGGAGAAGGGATGCTTGCCTATTACGCAGCTCAAAAAAAACAGGAAGGGCTAAGTCTGGATGAACTGGCAAAATGGGTTCAGGTGAACCGCGACCATATTTGCCACTGGTTTACCGTTGACGACCTGAATCACCTGAAACGCGGGGGCAGAGTTTCCGCAGTAACCGCCGTGGTTGGAACAGCGCTGGGGATTAAACCTGTGCTTCATGTTGACACGGACGGAAATTTAATTCCTGTCGGCAATGTGAGAGGACGAAAAAAATCTTTGGAGGCGTTGGTTGAGCACATGGCTCAAACCAGCGTTCATCCGGAGGATCAGACCATTTTCATCGGTCACGGCGACGACCGGGAAGCGGCTGAATTTTTGAAATCGCTCGTCGAAGAAAAATTTCATGTTAAAAACAGTATTATCAGTGATATGGGTCCTATTATTGGAACCCACACCGGATGCGGTATTGCCGCGTTGTTTTTTATCGGAACGGAAAAGTAAACCCGCTGTACAGAAAGGCTCCCGGCATAAAACAGCCGGGAGCCTTCTATATGGCAGCTAAGCGATCGATTAATGGAAGATAGATAAAGTCAGGAACAGGGTGGACATCAGGGAAGAAACGAGAGAAACCACGGTAATTTGTGTGTTAATGGAAGGGCCGGCAGTGTCTTTGAAGGGATCGCCCACTGTGTCGCCAACTACCGCGGCTTTATGTGCATCCGAGCCTTTTCCGCCGTTGTTTCCGGATTCTATGTATTTCTTTGAGTTGTCCCAGAGGCCTCCGGCATTGCTCATAAACAGCGCCAAAAGCAGGCCGCTGATAATATTGCCGCCAAGATAGCCTCCAATGGCCTGAACGCCGCCAATAAAGCCGACAAGCAGAGTGATAATAATCGTGACAAGCCCTGCCGGAATCAGCTCCTTTAAAGCGCCGAAGGTGGCGATTTCAATACATTTGTCGTATTCGGGGACAACACCTTCCTTGCCTTCCTTCAAGCCGATGATTTCCCTGAATTGGCGGTGAATTTCGGAAACCATTCTCTGCGCGTTGCGGTCCACGCCAAGCATCAGCATTGCGGAGAATACAGCGGGGACGGAGGCGCCGATGAGCAGTCCGAAGAAGACAATTGGATTCATAATGTCAAAGCCCGTGATTCCTTCCAGACCAAGTGCCGCGGCTGAGTCATTCACCTGGCTGATAAATGCGCCGAGAAGTGCAATGACAGTTAAACCCGCCGCGCCGATTGCAAACCCCTTTGTAACGGCTTTAACGGTGTTTCCGGCGCTGTCAAGCGAGTCCGTAATTTCCAGAACATCATCTCCCAGATCCCCCATTTCCGCTAGTCCGCGCGCGTTATCAACAATTGGTCCATAGGCGTCGTTGGAGATAATCATGCCGACAATGGAAAGCATGCCGACTGCGGCCATGGAAATGCCGTACATGGCATATCCGGGGCCAATCGGGTCACAGAGCTTGTAAGCGGCCAAAGCGGAAATTGCAATGCCGATCATGGCGGGAAGGGTGCTGAGGAATCCGTAAGAAATACCGGACAGGATAGTAAACGCCGGGCCTGTTTCGGATGCTTTGGCTACATTATGTACGGGTTTCTTTGTATCGTCTGTAAAATAATCGCTTGCAATCCCGATGACAACGCCGACCAGAAGTCCGACTGCGCTCGCGCCCCAAATGCGCCATTGGAAGTTGAATGTCCAGGTAGCAAGCGCTGTTAAAACACCAAACAGCGCTGTCGTCACATAGGTGCTGCTGTTCAGCGCCTTTGTCGGGTTGCCATGTTTGCCCATTCTGGCGGTCGCAACACCGATGATCGATGCCAGCAAACCGATAGCCGCGTAGCAGAATACCGTGCTTGTGTTTACGGCCCCGCCCGCCGCTTTGTCCAGGGAGGCCGCGATGACAAGTGCCGCCGCCATGGAAGCAACGTTGGAGTCAAACAGATCCGCGCCCATACCGGCAACGTCGCCTACATTATCGCCTACATTGTCCGCAATGACTGCGGGGTTTCTGGGGTCGTCTTCAGGAATGCCGAGCTCAACTTTACCCACAAGGTCTGCGCTGATATCGGCTGTTTTTGTAAAAATACCGCCGCCGGCTTTTGCAAACAGGGCAAGGGAGCTTGCGCCGAAGCTGAAACCAAGCAGGGCGGTAGTGTTGTTGGTAATCAGCATAACGAGCGCAACGCCAAGCAGGGTGCTGCCCACAACGGCCATTCCCATTACCGCGCCACCCCGGAATCCGGACATGAAAGACGGTTTAATGCCGTTCTGTGCCGCCTCAGCAGTTTTCACATTTGCGATGGTGGCGATTCTGATACCGATGACACCTGCGACTGCGGAGAAAACGGTGCCAAATAAATAAGCCAAAGCCATTACCAAATTGTCAAAAGGATTGCCTTTCCATATTGGCGCCGGCAGAAGGATAAGAATAAGTATTGCCGCAACACCGGCAAATTTGGCGAGAACCGTATACTCTTTTGTTAAAAATGTATTTGCTCCATTTT
>Ga0070399_1001358_pt1 | contig 25678 bp, 20 predicted proteins | sample BioMet4_FD_61217 | JGI IMG/M metagenome (GOLD analysis project Ga0070399, IMG submission 61217) | Microbial communities from bioreactor (seeded with sewage sludge) at LBNL, California, USA - Biofuel metagenome 4 (version 1) | ecosystem: Engineered > Bioreactor > Anaerobic > Unclassified ... | reverse complement strand
TTTCTGTATTTCTTCTACGTAAGGATCGTTTACGGCATACACCGATCCCGCATCTTTACCGACATAGGAAACATTCCCGGACTCGTCTTCCTGCGCCGTGCGGTAATAGATCAGGAAAACCGGGTTATCCGCGTTCACCTGTGCCGAATAAACATACGTCTTTGCTTCCGCATCCGAAGAAGATGCGTTGGATGATGTCGCTTCTTCCGCATCCGAAAAAGAGGCAAGGCCTTCGCTTCCGTAATAGCCCGCCACTCTCACCTTATCAATGACGGTACGGCTGTCTTTCGGCGTAATCTCCATCTGCACGAGTGCCGTGGAAAAATCATCGGAATAAACGGGATCGCCCGGAAAAACAATCTTTGAAAAATCGCTCTCTTCTCCGGGTTCCCAGATTTCCGCCTGGCTTTCTGTTACGCCTGCCGTTTCCGTTGAATACAGCTTACTGACGGCATCGTAGAGTTCGGTGTTCGTAAAGCTTCCTCCGTTTAAACTGTCCGCCGACCAGGCGGTCCCGGTTTTCCCGGACACCCCGATGGTTGTGCCCGTACTGCCTGCATAAGAGGTGAGACTGCCCATGCCTGCATTGGACAACACCATTGCCACTGACAGCAAAGCCGATAAACACCTTTACCATACACCACTCGTATTAGCATTCATTTTTAATTTCTGCACTTTCTGCCTTACACCCTTTGCTGATATTTTTCTCTGCTGTTTCAGTTCCAAAATCAAGAAAAAAGGCCTCTTTTTTCTCAGCAACGGTAATCATATAAATATAATTCAGATTATTTTACTACTTTTTAGTGACAAAGACAAATCAGATGTAACCTTAGTCGTTCCTGCCGATTCCCGCACGAATGATTTTTACAGGCACAAAAAAGGCAGCAAGTCTATATTTTACAAGACTTGCTGCCTTATTCTCTTTGAACAGAGGAAGAGAGACTCGAACTCCCGTTAACGGTTTTGGAGACTGTCTCTTTTTCTTTATATTTGCCTTTAAAATCAAGCTGTTCCGGCAATCAGATCGTCCCGGAGACCAAATCGGAGACCGTTCCGAAAAATATACTGTCCTTTCCTGCACTGATTTTCGAAGATCTTCTCACATAATTCCCATGTAACGAAATAACAGCCAAACACAGGAGGATCTTATCATGAATAACAAAACAATGCAATCCGTATGGATGACAGTCCCGGAGATGACAACCTATATGCGGATATCGAAAAAAACAGCGTATAAGCTTATTTCCGACGGCAAAATACCGTTCTGCCGGATATCACCGAGGAAAATTCTGGTGAACAAGTCCGAAATCGATGAATACGTAAATAAATTCCGGTCAGTCTGAAAAATGCAGTCTTGCAGCCGGCAGGAATATCTTATTCCGTTTCCGCTCCGTACGGAAGTTCCGTATTCTCATTTTTTTTCCATGTCTCGGACTTGCTGTCCCAGTAATAGGTCTGCGCGGAAGGCGCCTGCATATTGAAGTGAAAAGTTTTTCCAAATATCTTAATATCTCCAATCGCCATGCTCCCGTCCGCATTGAAATAATAAATGTGTCCGTCAATTCCGGTTACGAGCCCGGTCATCATGCTCCCGTCCGAATTCAGGTAATACCATTTGCCGCCGTCATAGATCCAGCCGGACTGCATATAACCCCTGCTGTTGAAGTGGTACCATTTGCCGTTTACCTTGACCCAGGTGTTCGCAGCATATTTCCCTGCCGAAAAGGCATATCGCATTCCCCCGGTATCGCTGCTCCATCCGCCGCCTGTCGTACCGGCAGCTCCTTCGTCGTCATTCGTACTTTCGGATGCAGTTGTTTCCCGCACCCATGTGCCTGCAAGGTCGGCTCTCTTAAGTTTTGCAAGATCCTCAGGCAAATAGGAAACAGTTCCGCCCATCTTGATCCACTTCCCGGTGAAGCCGGCACCGGTCGGCGTGGGAAGGTACGCTTCCGCTTTGTATGCAAAATTTGGGCCGAAGGTCACGGAATTCAGATTATAACATTTGTAAAACATATTCCTCATGTCCGTGACATTTGAAGTATCGAAACCGGAAAGATTGAGGGACTGAAGATGATTGCAATTGTAAAACATGCCGTTCATAGTTGTTACCTGTGACGTATCGAATTTTGAAACATCAAGAGTATGAAGATAGCTACATTCAGCAAACATGCCGAACATTTTTGTTACCTGTGATGTATCGAATTTTGAAACGTCAAGAGTATAAAGACCTTTGCAGAAGTAAAACATTCTGCTCATAGATGTTACATTGCTCGTGTCAAGCCCGTCCAGATTGCATTCTGTCATCTTTTCCAATTTTGAAAACCACGTTTCCGTTGTTTTCGGCAAAATACAGTTATCGTCCACAACCGCTTTATCAATTTTTCCTTTGTTGCGCCAGGGGACCGTTACATCAATTGTCCCGCTTGCCTGAGCACCGGAAGGAACGGACGCTGCTCCGATGTGCAGCGTGCCATTGGCGATATACCAGAGATTATTGCCTGATATCCACTGCGCATAAAGCGTCACGGATCCGCCTGGTGATGCAAGATCTGTGACTTTCTCGCCATCCGCGTAAAGAGCCCCGCTTCCGTCTGTGCTTGTGTTCCAGCCTGTAAATTCATATCCGCTGACTGTAAAAGCATTTGCGGTCAGTGCCGTTGCCACACGGGCATAAATGCTCTGTGTACTCATGCTTCCCGCAGCCGTTTTTTCCTCCGGCGCATTCGCATTGAAAATGACGGTATAGGTTCCATTCCACTGCGCATAAAGCGTCACGGATCCGTTTGCTTCCGCAAGGTCTGTGACTTTCGCGCCATCCGCGTAAAGAGTCCCGCTTCCGTCTGCGCTTGTGTTCCAACCTGTAAATTCATATCCGCTGACTGTAAAAGCATTTGCGGTCAGCACCGTTGGCACCCCGGCATGAATGCTCTGCGCACTCATGGTTCCCGCAGCCATACTTCCTTCCGGTGCATTCGCATTGAAAATGACGGTATAGGTTTCCTTGCTTACTGCTGCTCCTGTTACCTTGACGGGATCAGTAATATAGCTGAAATAAATCGTTATCGCACCCGTGCCGGAATTGTACGTATAGCATGGGGCATCTGTGTCATGTTCCGTGACCAGGACGAAGTTCACCGTCCCCGCCGTCACTTCAAGCGTTTCAGGAAGCGTGTATCCTTGATCTGCCGTCAAAGTGGCGCTGTAATTTCCGCTTTCATCATATGATACGTTTTCAAGTTCCGCATTCGACACCGACCCGAGCACGGTATGGCCCGTGCCCGCATTCAGCGCGCTCTTCATGGAATAGGCTGCGGAACTTTTCCCGCTTCCCACTACCGTCCCGTCCGGGAGCGCATCGGAACCGCTCGCTTCCTGTGCGGTTTCGGCCCGTGCCGTCATTTTCCACGGCGTTACAGGCATTAAGCTAAAAACCAGCAGAAATACCATCAGCTGTGACAGACGCCTTCTCACTTCTTTCATTTCCTTTTCCTCCTTTTTTGCCGCTCGTTATTTCAGCAATTATATGATTTCGGGTTCTTTTTTCCGCTTATTCTTTTTCCGCTCCGTACGGGAGATCCGTGTTCCCGTTCGGGTACCAGATCCCCGTATCAGAATCTTTGTCATAGGTCGGTTTCTCCGGTTTCCGGTCATTGAAGTGATGTGTCACACCGTCTATCACAACATCCCCGACTGCCATGCTTCCGTCAGCCCAGAAATAATACCAGTATCCGTCCGGCGCATGGAAATAACCTGTCACCATCGCTCCGCTTCCATCAAGATAATACCATTTCCCGTTGTCAAGGATCCATCCGGTCTGCATGTAGCCATTACTGTCGAAGTGATACCACTTGCCGTTTATCTGCTTCCATGTATTGCTCGGCCACGTTCCGTCGGAATTCTGATACCACCAGCCGGTGCTGTTCTTTACCCAATGGCCTGTATAGGATGTGCTGTTGCCGCTTCCGGAAGAACCTGTGCTTCCAGAAGAACCTGTACTTCCGGAAGAACCTGTGCTCCCGGAAGAACCTGTACTCCCGGAAGAACCTGTACTCCCGGTCGTATTCTTTGTCCACTTTGCGTAGAGTGTCATGTCGCCGCTTACCAGATCCGATGAAAAGTTCCAGGTGTTCGTGCAGGCAGCTTCCTTATACCACCCGCCGAACGTATAGCCGGATTCGGAAGGAGCTGCCGGTTCCGTAATCGTATATCCGTAGGCTCCGCTTTCATCCGCTGGCGCTGTTCCGTGTCCGTTCGCGTTAAATGAAATGGTATACGTATCAGCAGTCCATTTCGCATACAGTGTGATATTCCCGCTTACCACATCCGATGCAAAGTTCCATGCGTTCGTACAGGCAGCTTCCTTATACCACCCGCCGAACGTATAGCCTGATTCGGAAGGAGCTGCCGGTTCCGCGACCGTATATCCGTAAGTTCCTACTTCATCTGCTGGTGCTGTTCCGTGTCCGTTCGCATTGAAGGAAACGGTATACATATCCGGCGCAAAGTTTGCCGTATAGGCTGCCGCCACATTCAAACCGTTCACTTTTGCCGGAATTAACTTCGTGTCTGTGGATACTACAGTCCCGCTTGCATTTGTCCAGCTTACGAAATGGTATCCGGTAAAGGCCGTGGCATCCGATCCCGATGCTGTACCCGTAACCGGAGCGACTGTTTCGGAAGGAGGATCAACCGTTCCCATTGATGTGTCTGCTAACTTATAGGTGATCGTAACAGCAGGATTTTCTGTCCATTTCGCGTAAAGAGTAATGTCCCCAGCAGGAATTGTGTCTTTATCAAAATCCCATGCTGTTGTCAGCTCCGAATCTTTATACCAACCGTCAAACGTATATCCTTCTTTCGTTGGATCTGTTAGTTTTATAATTCGTGTTACGCCATAGGTAAACCACTTGGGATCCACAGACGTACCACCGTTTGTTTCAAAGGAAATCTTGTACTGATTAGCAGCCCATCTCGCGTACAGGATGATCGGGGAAGTTACGGTATCCTTTGCAAAATCCCATGCTGTTGTCAGCTCTGAATCTTTATACCAGCCGTCAAACTCATATCCCTCTTTGTCAGGATCCGCAGGTGTGGCAATCTTCGTTCCATAGTCAGCTGTTACAGGTGCCACAACCGAACCGCCGTTTGTGTTGAAGAAAACAGTGTTTGTCAACAAGGAATCTTTTACAATCAGGAAGGACGTTGTTTGACCTTCGGGAAGATTGGTATATGATTCCGTTGTTACAGTGCCGGATGAATCAACCTTATAATATGTGCCTGGCAGGGAAACTGAAAAACCGGAATCAACATTCCTGGGAATCCAAATAGACTGCAGATTACTGCAACCGGCAAGCATATCCTTAATGCGATAATCATTATCTATGCAAAGCATATCAAAACTGCTTAAGTCAAGGCTGGTCAAACCGCTGCAACCGAAAAACATGTACTTCATATCGCCTACATTCGTCGTATTAAAACCGCTTACATCAAGACTCTTTAAGCCGCTGCAAAGAAAAAACATAGATGACATATTATCTACATTCGCCGTGTTAAAACAGCTTAAATCAAGATCGGTCAGCTTTTTACACCCAAAAAACATAGCTGACATATCCTCTACATTTGCCGTGTTGAAACTGCTTATATCTACGCTTGCCAGATTTTCACAGCTGTCAAACATAGAACACATATTCTTCACTTTTGATGTATTGAAATTTTTCAGATCGAGACTGGCAAGGCTACTACAGTTGTTAAACATTTGGCTGCAGTTAGCCGGCAGTTTAACCCCGCTCCCAAACGACAGGCTGGTGATATTACCTCTTTTGCCATACCAGATTCCATTTTCTTTAGTCCCGCCTGTTGAATTTAATGCAATCGTATATTCTGTCCCGTCTACCGTTACCGTTCCCGGAACATAAAGCACCGCGCTGCTTCCGATGTACTTATTCAGCGTGATCACTTTTGCATTGCTGTCCGTGGATCGAGTGTAGTCTTCCAGATTCCAGTGCCCGCTTGGCGCCCCGAGTTGCGCCAGCAAAGCCTTCCCCGCATTCGATACGGTACCGTCTTCCAGGGCATCGGACTCCGTAGCGGTTTCCGTTTCCGTATCGGCATATGCCGCCATCCCCGGCGTGACCGGTATCATCCCGATCACCAATAATATCGCCATGATCTCTGCCAGTTTCTTCCTCAATCCCTTCATCTCTTTGTCCTCCCTTTCCTTTTCGTTTGATTATGCGGGATCGCTGACCCTTTCCGTTTCTTTCGTCATGCGCTCCACGCGTTTCAACAGTTCTTCCGTAAGATAGGGCTTCCCGAGGTAATCGTCCCCGGCTGCCTGTAAAGCACTGATCTCTTCCTTCCTCATCCCGATGGCGCTCATCACAAGGACCGGCGCCCCGCTCTTTCCCTTTAACTCCAGCCGTTTATTGAGCCCGTTCCCGTCCGGGAGAAGAATATCCAGGATGATGAGGCCCGGGCGAATTTGCTCCGCTTCCCGCAAGCCATCGAAAAGTGTTCCCGCCCCGATGACTTCATATCCGCTTATTTCCAGCAGGCTCTTCGTTACGGCATATAGCGCCGAATCGTCCTCGATCATCAGGATCGTCATTGACTGCCTCCGTTCCCGTATCCCTCTATCTCTATTATGCACCCAAAAAATGAACTGAACCTCTTTTTTTGTGTAGTTTTGTTATTTGCTTAACAATGGTATTTTCCGTTTCCCTGTTTATACGTATATGTCTTTTCATGTACGTATAAACAGGGAAACGGCAAAAAATGAAATATCTCGGCAGATTTTTTTCGGTTTTATGATTTTTGGGGGGGTATGATGACATATCTGTTTACATGATTATTTCGAAACATATAGGAATTTGAGTGTAACGGTGTCCGATGCTTTTACATGGTCGAACGAATACCGAAAGCTGATGCGGTCAGGCTTTTGAATGGTTTACCGCAAAACGAACGGAACGCGGATTGTTCCCGTATACGCTTACGTATCAGCGTCGGGTAGTCGATTCCCGGGGTCCCGAAATTCGGAGACTTTGCGAAGATCCATGAGTAGCAATAATCGGCAAATAAGTAACCGTGATGAACGGCGAAATCCTTAACAAAGTAACAGGATATACAAAAAAAATCAAATCGGAGGAAAAAATTATGGGAAAAATCAAATTACGGAAACAAATGGTCGATATACTGCGCTATAAGCTGTACGGTGCAAATGGCGGTCTCGGTGCAAGCCGGGACGATGAAAAACGTGCCGGCACAGCCGGCGACAAAATTTTCAGTATGCAGACTTTCAAAACCTATCACCAGCAAGTCGACCACTTCGCGGACTGGTGCAAAGAACACGGGATTACAGGCTGGGATGCGGCACGTCTGGCAGTTTCGGAGTATCTGAAATATCTGATTGAAATGGATTATGCGGCTCCGACGATTAAGACGGCAGCATGTGCCCTGGGGAAGGTATGGTCCTGCGATTACCGTGATTTCGGTGTTGTTCTTCCGAAATGCGAACGTGTATTGATCACGCGTTCACGCCAGACTGTAAAAAGAGACGCGCATTTTTCGATAGAGAATAATGCAGAACTGATAAATTTCGGAGCATGTACCGGTCTGCGCCGTGCCGAGCTTGAGCACATTGTCGGAACGGATCTTTATGAGAAAGACGGCAAATACTATATCCATGTAAGAGGAAAAGCAGTCCATGCAAAAGGCGGAAAAGTAAGGGACGTGGAATTAATCGGGAACGAAAAAGAAATAAAGGCCGTAGTAGACAGAATGCTGCTGGCAAAAGACGGTCTTGTCTGGACGATAGTACATTCTTCATTTGACGAGCACGCACAGCGTAATGTGTATTCGTGGAGGGTTTATAACAAGTACAAAAGAGATTTAAGTACCCTTCCGAGGGAAGAACTGTACATTTGCAGAAAAGACCGTGCCGGGGAAAGATTTGACAAGGCAGCGTTGGAAATAACAAGTCAATTTCTCGGTCACGGACATTACAGTGATGAAAAAGGAAAATGGATCCCGCGCGCAGATATCACTGTCCGGAATTATCTCCACTGATTTTGGCAGTATTTCCGTTATCTGCCATTATGGCAATATCGGCAGGATCATCAATACCGGTCTTACGGTAATAAATATCAAGCGTAACAGCCAGCGACTTATGCCCGGCCCATTTCTGTACGCTTGTTGCATGTGCTCCATGCCGTACAAGGTAACTGATTCCGTCATGGCGCAAGTCGTGCGGTACCTGCCGTATGATCCCGGCATGATCGCAGGCCTTTGTCAATGTCTCATCAATACATTTTTCAAGGATATGCCCGCCATGCTTTAACTGGCGGGCATTCAATGTACCCGCCCGGAAAAGCAGATCTTCGGGAAGTTTTCCCGACATTGCATTTTCAATAATCGTGCGGCAGTGCCCGGAAATCGGAATATCACGGATGGAATTATACTTAGGCGGTCCTACAATCTTGTCCTTTTCATCATACTGGCGCATAACATGGATAACTCCTGCATCAAGGTCGACATCTTTTACACGCAATTCCGTAGCTTCTGAAAGCCGCAGGAATTCCCACAGGATAACTGTCAGTATGCCGCCGTTCAGGTAACCTCTTGCGTCTTTGTTCTTCTTATGTCCGTTTCCGGGTTTATAAGGCTTTGCAAGTTCCTCTGACAGTACTGTCATTTCTTCATCCGAAAGAGCTGTCTTTTCTTCCATGTCACGGACCGTCCGCGCTTTTTTAGGAACTTTTACAACTTTCATCGGATTATCGGACGGATAAAAGTAATCGAGAAACATGGAAAGCATATTACGGCGCTTTTTAATCGTGGAATTTGACAGGCCCCTTGCAAATATTTTATTCAGGTAATTTTGAAGGTCTTCTGCCGTAATTTCATTCACTTTCATTGAACCCAGCGGTGATAATACAAGCTGATTGATCGTGTCCATATCCGTACCGATTGTCCTGGCGGTCCTTCCGTCATGCTTTTTAAAGGTTTCATACCAGTGCGGCAAAGCCTTGTCAACACGAATATCACCGTTCCGGATTGCTATTCTGCTGTCGATTTCCGCTATTTTCCTGTCTTTATTGTATTGCCATGCTTTTTTTGCCTCGGTCTTTCCCTTACGGGATGATCCTTTCACGGTAAAATTTCTGCCCTTGTACGTTTCCGTGGTTTTATAAACAAAACGTCCGTCTTTCTGCTGATACACCTTAGCCATAGTCTTTTCTCCTTTCCCGGTAATTATGTGAAAGGAAGTATCGAAATCAGGTGCAATAAGACTATATAAGCAGAAATATTTTCCGGAGACCAAATCGGAGACCAAATCGGAGACCAAATTTCATGGTCTCCAGTTACTACTTAGGACGTTCTAATGCTATTTATCAGATTTTCAGAAAGCAAAAAAAAAGCCCGAAAGTCTTGATTTTACTTGACTTTTCAGGCTTCTTCCTTTGAGCAGAGGAAGAGAGACTCGAACTCCCGTTAACGGTTTTGGAGACCGCCGTCCTGCCACTGGACGATTCCTCTATGATATTGCATTTCTTATTGTCACGAGGTGCATGATATCATGAAATCTCGGTAAATGTCAAGTAGAAAGAACCATCCTGAATGAAGCCGGAATTTCTGCCTCCCGGAATTTTTTCGGGAAAGCATTATAGATTTTAAAGAAGAGGCCGGAGACATGCATTTTACCTGTCTCCGGCCTCCTGAAATTTTTTTAAAACAACACCTGCATGGCTTCGTTCACCGTGTTGACTCCGATTAACTGCATGCCTTCCGTTTTTCTGATTTTTGACAGACAGCACTTCGGCAGAATGCATCTCGTGAAGCCGAGCTTTGCCGCTTCCCTGACCCTGTACTCTGCCATGGACACGGATCTTACTTCTCCGGAAAGGCCCACTTCTCCGAACAGAACCGTGTGCTCATCTACCGGAATATCCTTGAAGCTCGACACGATTGCCACGACGATAGCCAGATCGATCGCCGGCTCGTTCATCCGCACGCCGCCGGCTATGTTGATATAACCGTCGTAATGCGACATGGGCAGATGACATCTTTTTTCCAGCACTGCCATGAGAAGGTTCACGCGGTTATAATCCGTTCCCGCCGCCGTCCTTCTCGGAAGACCGAACGCGGTTTCCGAAACAAGCGCCTGGACCTCAAGGAGGATGGGCCGGGTTCCTTCCATCGAACATGAAACCACAGTGCCGCTTGCTCCTTCCGGTCTCCCTTCCAGCATATATTCGGATGGGTTAAGGACTTCCTTCAGACCGTTGTCCATCATTTCAAAAACGCCGATCTCGTTTGTGGAACCGAATCTGTTCTTGACCGCCCGGAGAATTCTGTAGGAAGCATTCCGTTCGCCTTCAAAATAAAGCACCGTATCCACCATGTGTTCCAGCACTCTTGGACCTGCCACCTGACCTTCCTTCGTCACATGGCCGATGATGAAAACGGATATTCCGCTTCCCTTGGCCGTCTGCAGAAGCAGGTTCGTGCTTTCCCGCACCTGGCTGACGCTTCCGGGCGCTGCCGAAACTTCCTCGCAGTACATGGTCTGAATGGAGTCAATGACGACGATATCCGGTTTTTCGGTATTGATTGTTTCCCTGATCGTATCCAGGTTCGTTTCACAGAGAAACCTGCAGGAGCCGGTCAGCTCCCCTATCCTGTTTGCACGCATTTTGATCTGCTTTAACGATTCCTCGCCGGAGACATATAAAACACTTTTCCCGGCAGCGGCAAAGTTTCTGCACGCCTGCAGCAGCAGCGTAGACTTTCCTATCCCGGGGTCGCCTCCCACCAGGACCAGAGATCCTGCCACCACGCCTCCGCCGAGGACACGATCCAGTTCCGAAAAGCCTGTCCCGCAGCGGTCCTTTTCATCAAGCGAAACATCCTTTAAATCCGACGGCTTTGCCACGGCGCGGATTTTACCGGAAGAAACCGGGCCTTTTCCCGACACAGGCTCTTCCACCATGCTGTTCCAGGCATGGCAGGCGGGGCACTGTCCCATCCATTTTGCCGATTCATAACCGCATTCCGTGCAGAAAAACGCTGTCGATCTGGCCTTAGGCATGATCAGCCTGCATTCTGATAATTCTGACCTTCACGGATTTCCTGCCGTCCAGTTCCGTACTGAAGGTAAGTTTACCGCTCATATTCGTTCTGATGTTCCCGACCGAGACATCGTCGATAAAGATGCCGTACTCCGTGTCCTCTTCCATCCCGAGCGTGATTTCGGCATATTCTTTTCCCGTGACCGAGAAGGAAGCTCCTTCATTGGTCACCCGGAAATTTCTGACAGCCGTTCCCGGCTCCGATTCGAATACAAACATGCCGTTTCTCTCCAGCTTTGTGAGTTCCTTAAATGTCTTTACCTTATACAGATCTCCCTCGTGGCTGAAGTCCTGCAGTTTGTTCTTCTCATCCAGTGTATAGTCTCCGAAACTAAGCGTCCCGTCCTTTTCGCTGCGGATCAGTTCTTTTATGCCTGGCATTTTCTTCCTCCGGTTTTTCAGATATTAATGACTGCGAAATCTGATATATACATATTCAGTATAGCAAATTTAGTGTGTGCCAACAAGTTTTCCTTCCTCCGGCAATGCAGTCTTTTTCTTTCTTCTTCCTGACTTCATCTTCAGATCCTTTTCGGATTCCTCATCCAGGAAAACCAGATTCCCCTTTTCGTTCTCTTCTTTTTTCAGATCGACCTTCACGGTTTCCCCGTTGTGTACTTCCCGGTCCAGAAGACTCTCCGCCAGTTTATCCTCCAGTTCGTTCTGCAGGGTCCGCTTCAGCGGACGGGCTCCGTACTTCGGATCATACCCTCTCTCAATCAGAAAATCCTTGGCTTCTTTCGTTACATCAAGTGTAATGTTCATCTGATCCTTCGTGCGTCTGTTGATGCCGCGGAGAAGAATTTCGATGATGTCGTTCATGTTCTCTCTGTTCAGCTGGTGAAATACAATGATCTCATCGATGCGGTTTAAAAATTCAGGCTTGAAGAGGCGCTTCACTTCTTCCATGACCCCGTCTTTCATGTTCCGGTAATCGGCCGAAGCATTTTCTGCCGCTGCGAATCCGAGCGCTTTCGGCGCTATGATCCGCTCCGCGCCGGCATTGCTCGTCATGATGATGATCGTATTTTTAAAATCGATCTTCCGTCCCTGGGAATCCGTAATGTGCCCGTCGTCCAGCACCTGCAGAAGGATATTGAACACGTCCGGATGCGCCTTTTCGATCTCATCGAAAAGTATAACCGAATAAGGATTTCTCCTCACTTTTTCGGAAAGCTGTCCGCCTTCTTCGTAGCCGACATATCCGGGTGCGGAACCGATCATCTTGGAGACGGAATACTTTTCCATGTATTCGCTCATATCAATGCGGATCAGCGCATTTTCCGTTCCGAACATGGCTTCCGCCAGTGCCTTGCAGAGCTCCGTTTTTCCGACACCCGTCGGTCCGAGGAAAAGGAAAGAACCGATCGGACGCTTGGGGTCCTTTAAGCCCACTCTGCCTCTGCGGATGGCCTTGGATACGGCACTCACCGCCTCCTCCTGTCCGACAACGCGCTCATGAAGAATGGATTCCAGTTTCTTCAGCCGCTCGTTTTCCGCTTCCGTCAGATCCTTTACGGGAATTTTGGTCCAGGACGAAACCACATCGGCTACATCGTCTTTATCCATGACAAGTTTTCTGCCTGTACGCTCCTTCTGCCATTTTTCCCTGAGTTTCACGATTTTTTCATTCTTCTTATCCTGTTTCTTTTTGATCTCTCCGGCTTTCTCGAACGCCTCCGCTTTGATTGCATCTTCCTTCTGTTTTTCCAGTTTCTGAACTTCTTCTCCGAGGTTCTTGATTTCGGACGGTTCCATGAAATTCTTCAGTCTTATCCTGGAAGATGCCTCATCGACCAGATCAATTGCCTTGTCAGGAAGAAATCGGTCGCTGATATAGCGTGCGGAAAGCTTTACCGCAGCCCTCAGTGCTTCGTCCGTAATAGTCACCTTATGATGCTGTTCATAGCGGGGACGGAGGCCTACAAGGATCTGATAGGATTCCTCTTCCGTCGGTTCCTCCACCGTGATCGGCTGAAATCTGCGTTCCAGAGCAGCGTCCTTCTCGATATATTTCCGGTATTCCTCTATTGTGGTCGCGCCGATCAACTGAAGTTCCCCTCTTGCAAGGCTCGGCTTCAGGATATTGCTGGCATCCATTGCGCCTTCCGCGCTGCCGGCGCCTATGATCGTATGGATTTCGTCGATGAACAGAAGCACATTCCCGGCTTCGGTGACCTCCTGAATAACCTTCTTGATGCGTTCCTCAAATTCTCCGCGGTACTTTGATCCGGCAATCATCCCTGAAAGGTCCAGGGTCATCACTCTTTTATCCGCAATTGTTTCCGGCACATCCCCGGAGACAATCAGCTCGGCAAGGCCTTCCACGACAGCCGTTTTGCCGACGCCCGGCTCTCCGATGAGACACGGGTTATTCTTCGTTCTCCTGCTTAAAATCTGCATGACACGCTGCATTTCATTCTGCCGCCCGATGACGGGATCCAGTTTCCCTTTCCGCGCCAGTTCCGTCAGGTCCCGTGAATACTGATCCAGCGTGGGAGTTCCCTGCGCTTCCTTCTGTTTCGGGTTCAGCGGCGACGGACCTCCCGGTCCCTGCTCGTCCTTTGCCGCGGCTGCATCAGCCCCCATTGCCCCCAGAAGATCCACATAGATCTGCTGCATATTTGCATGAAGCGTAAACATCAGCTTGCAGGCAACGCAGGTTTTTTCCCGCATGATGGAAATCAGAATATGCTCCGTTCCGATCTGCGGCGCCTTGAAGCGTTCCGCCTCCGTATGGCTGTCCTGAAGGACTCTTGCCGCCATGGGCGTATATTCCGGTTCGTCTTCAATGGCCACATTGTTGTTCGGTGAGATCAGCTGATCCACCATGTTCAGAACTTTTTCTTCCGTCACGCCGTTTTCCGCAAGCACCCGCGCGGCAACGCCGCTTCCCTGCTGGATGAGGCCGATCAGAAGATGTTCCGTTCCGATATAATTGTTTGCCAGATCCTTTGCCGCCTTATAAGCCAGATCGATTGCCTCTTTTGCCTGGTCCGTAAAAAAATCTTCCATTTGTGTATCCGCTCCTCCTTAGAGTTCTTTCAGTTCCGGCAGTTCTTTTCTGATATAGTCAGCCCTCAGCACGTCCAGCATTTCCCGCGCCACCGGTTTGTCCGCCTGATTGATGAGATTGGACGGCTGCATGCCGAAAACCAGCCGGTAAAGACTGCACGGTGTTTTCGTCTCGATGATGCCGTCCGAAATTCCGGCCATTACCTGTGAAACAAACGTCAGCGCGTCCTTTAAGGAAAGCTTCCGCGCATATTTCAGAAGTCCGTAGGACTTGCAGGCTTCATCGGTTCTCTCCAGCCTGTGCTGGTTCAAGGACATCTGCCTGACCTGGTTCTCCTGGCTGTTCAGCTGGGAAGCGACTTTCTGCACCAGATCTACGATTTCCTTTTCCGACATGCCCAACGTTTTGGAATTTGAAATATCATACAGAGAGCCGTAATTCTCCCTGCCTTCGCCGTACACGCCGCGGATGGCAACACCGAAGCGCGTCATCCCGGAAAGCAGGTTCGAGAACTGTTTTCCCGAGGACAATGCAGGCAGATGCACAACGATGTTCGCCCGCATTCCTGTTCCCACATTGGTCGGAAATGCCGTGAGATAACCGTACTTCTCGTCGAACGCATAATTGAACCGTTCATTTATATAATCATCCAGGCTGTCGGCTCTTTCCCAGATCTTCTGCAGCTTCTGATTCGGCGCCATGATCTGCATACGAATATGGTCGTCGCCGTTAAAGACCAGCGAGATGTCCTCCGATTCCGAAAGCATGAGGCCGGTCGGCGTCTTTTTATCCGCAATCGCGGAATTGATGACTCTGCGTTCCCGCATGGCCATCCGTTCCGTTTCGGGAATCTTGTCCATCGTGGTCGAAAGAAATTTTTCTCCCTCCGCCTCGCCGATATCCTTCAGTCCGTACTCCAGTCTTTCCACCAGTTCCTGTCCCTTGATCACGTCGAGCTTGTTCGGGAAATTATATTCGTTCCAGTTTCTGGCTATGCGGATCCGGCTGCTGATATAGTTGTTGCCCGGTTCCATGAGAACCTGTTCGTACCATTTAAGCATCCGCTTCATCTTCCTTTCCCTTTTCAAGTTCTCTGATCCTGTCGCGGTACCTGGCCGCCATTTCGTACTGTTCTTCTTTGACGGCCTGGTTCAGCTTCGACCTGAGGTCGCAAAGCTCCGCCGTGCGTTTGGCTCTTTTTCCGTCAGGCTTCACCTGTTCATCCGTATTGACCGCGCTATCCTTGTTTTGCGTCTCACCACCGTTTCCGGAAGGCCCGTCCGCCCTCGCTTCCGGCTTCATGAGCATGCCGTACTTCGGTCTCTTTCCCTTATGGGTGTCGCTGCCCTGCAGCTGCTTGATGCTGTCGCTCATCAGGACATCGAACACGCCGTAGCAGTCCGGACAGCCGAACCTTGAGTTCTGGACAAATTCCAGGTAGGCCGTATGGCAGTTCGGACATACGATCTGGCTGAAATCTGTTTTTTCTTCCGTTCCCTCTTCCCCGAGAAGCGCAGAAAGAATTTTGGAAAACGGAAAGTCACTGTCGAATATGGCCGAGACATCCCCCAGATTCAGTTCCTTTGCGCACTGCGCGCAGAAGTTATGTTCTCTTTTGACACCGTTTACCACTTCCGTATACTGGATCGTGGCTTCTCTCAGTTTGCATCGTTCACACAGCATGTTTTTCCTCCGCGGCCTGTTTCAGGCCGCATTTTTCTCTGCCGCACAGGCGCCTCATGCCTCGTTATTTTCTGGGCGCTCGTTTTCGGAACCGGTAAATTCATCGTAAAGCTCGTCCACGAGATCATGCGCATCGTTCCGGTTTACGCCGTTGCAGATCCCGCGGGCTACGACAACCGCCAGTTCCCGTTTCATATCATTCAAGACCCTCAGTTTATCCGCGTCAATGCGGATGACGGCGCCCTTCCGGCGGTCCAGTCTCACAAATCCCTCCTGCCGGAGTATGGAATAGGCTTTGTTGACCGTATGCATATTAATTCCCACTTCCTCGGCCATCTGGCGTACGCTGGGAAGGCTGTCTCCCTCATGGATGCGGTCTGTTGCAATTCCGATGATAATCTGGTTGATCAGCTGAATGTAAAATGCCTCATCACTGTTGAAATCAATAATGATATTCATATTTCACACCCCTTTGCACGTTATAACTGTTATATCAATTGTATAACAGCGGTCTTCTGCTGTCAACCAGTTACGGATAAAAATCGCAGCCGGAAACAAGGATCTGTTCCCGGCTGTTTGTTCCGGAAATTACCTCCGGACTGTTTTTATCTGTTAAGTTTTTTAAAGCTTCACATCTTCAAAATCGTCTTCGTTTTCGCTCTTCCCGGCCTTTTTCACTTCACCGGCGAGTTCTTTCGTAATCTCTTCTTCTGCCTGCTCGGCTGTCTTAACCGGCGCTTCGGCTTTCGGCTTCAGCGGTTTCCCGGCCGGACCGTTTGTCTTTTCCTCTTCCCAGTGTCTCTTGGTTCCGGAAGCCGCTGTTCCCGGGTTCTTTCCTGCATTGTCCGGTTTTCCTTCCGCAATTTTGGATACGCGCTTCAGGGACACTGCCGCCATGATATATGCCGCCAAAGCAGCAGCAAGCGCAATCACGACAATGAGCAGAATCATGCCTCTCTGCTTATAATCCGACAGGAGTGAATTATACTGGTTTACAGCATCCGTATAATCGGAAACATTGACACCGGTTTCGATCGCGGGATCCTTGAAATATCTCTGAATGGTCTTCTCATTTTCGTTCATGTCGTAACGGTAAAAGTTCTTGTCGCCGTTCTTGTTCATGCCGTAGAAAATGCAGTAACGTTTTTCCGGATCGCTGGCCCAGATCCAGCCTCTGACTTTCTTTCCGTTCAACTCCAGCGTGCTTTCGGAAAATCCCTCGGGTATCTGGACATTTGCTTCCAGCGGGATAACCGTTATGGTTTTGCTCGATACGCTGATAGCCGCATACGGCGACCAGCTGTCCGTTTTCTCATCATACAGATAAAAATCTCCGGCGCCGCCTTTGCCGATCAGATACATCAGCACCAGATCGCTCTTTGCCAGTTTCCCTGACTGAACCTGTACGCCTTTGTAGGTATAAGTGGATTTTTCGGTTCCCTCGGGAAGAAGCGTGACATCGAAAGTCGAGGCGATCTCATATTCGGAACCGTTGATCGTCACCTTTCCTCCGGAGGGCTGCTGGGATCCGGTATTTTCAGCTGCCGGTGTATCTCCCTTCTGTTTCGTCACCTTGATCGTATAGGTTTTTACTGTTGTCCCGTCCTGGGCTGTCACCTTGCAGCTAATGGCATTTTCGCCCATCTTCAGACTTTCGTTACCACTGATCACGACCTTCGCGCCGCCGTCTTTTGCCGGTGCACTAACCGTAATCTTGTCGACGCCTTCACCGACCGTGGCCGTATATTCCGTGACATCCGCGGAAAAATCCGGTTTCAGCGTACCGGGACTTATCTTTAAGGACGAGAGAGCCGCTTCTGTCGGACTCTGCGATGCCGCCGTAATCTTGACTTTGGAGCTCCCGATCTTATCAGCCTTCGCTGCTTTCTGGCTGGTATCGTATACTTCCTGCTTCGTCACTTTGATTTCAGCCGTACCTGCTTTCAGTGCCTTGAATTTCAGGCTGTAGGTCCACTCCGTCTTATCCGTCGTATCCTGGCCTTTAACGCTGACAGATCCGGCACCGCCTTCTGCATGATCTCCGCTTTCAAATTCCAGAAGCGAGGCATCGTACCCAAGCATAATCTTCGCACTTCCGAGCTTTTCCTTGGTTTCGGAAGTTACCTTCATCGTCACGCTGACCTCGGACCCCGTCTGTACGGTCGGATCGGAGAAAGAAATCCTTACATTCATTGCATAGGCGTTCAGGGATCCAAGCGGACCATACAGTCCTGCAAAAATCAGCGCCGCGAAGAAAATAAAAAACTGCTTTTTCAACCTGTTCATGTTTTGTCTCCCGTTCGTTTCATTGTCCCGAAGGCCCGATCAGTACAGCCGTATCGCCCGAACTGTTCTTGGACGGACTGGTCTTTGTCGTATCCTGCTTTGTGACCTTAACGACCGTACCGGATGAAGTATTCTCCGTAGCCGCATTACCGGCGGAACCGCCGTTCTGTTTTACAATATGAATATTATAGGTGCGCACATTCCCGTTTTCTGCTTTGACATTCACTGCCGCAGTCATGTCGCCGGAAGAAAGATCGATATTGCCGGTACCGTCGATACTTGCCGCGGAATCAATGGCCTTGGCGCTGATCTTCACGGAGCTGACACTTGAATCCACGATCAGGCTGTAATCGGCAGTGTTCATGTCAAACGACGGAGTAATGCTGAAGCCTTCCACGGAAAGTGAAGAAAGCTTGTTATTCGGGCTTCCGTCTCCGTCCGGCACTGTCTGCGGCGTATCCGGCATGTTATTGAAAACCGGTATGCGGAACGTAAGCGCGGTGTTCTTCAGATCATCGCTGTATGCTTCTCCGAGCTTGTATCCCTCGCTTGCTGCGCCCTCCACATTTGTCATGTACTCATGCTTGTAAAGGTTGGAGCCCTGAACATTGAATTTTTTCAGATAGAACGTGTCCTGCCCGGATTTAACGAAATTTTCCCCGTAACATTCCGCACCGCCCACAATCGCCTTTTCAATGGAATTCCACGGTCTTCCGTAGGAACCTGACTGCGAAGCCCACCAGAGGCCTCTCTGGACGGCGGTCATAGTGTCCGTTGCATAGGCCTGTATATTGAAAAAATTATAAATGCCTTCATAACCGGATGTCTTCCCGTTGACCAGGCCGTTTGTGCCTTTTGTTCCCTGCTCCTGGATGATCATGGAAGTAAGAACATACGGATTCACACCGGATTTTTCCGCAGCATCCATGATAATATCGATGTAGGATTTCCCTCCCAGGGCAGATGTATCGGCAGACTGACCGGAATTCTCTGTATTTCCGGAACTTACCGGAGAAGAAGAAAGCCCCGGTGCCGTGATCGCCGAACCCGGTCCCTTTACAATCGTCGCCGCATGGACCGAGCCGGTATTCATGGTTATGCTGGCAGTCGGGCCCTCGAGGACTGCCTTGCCTGACGACTGTGATGCAGGCGCAGCCTGCGTAGTGCTCTGCACCGCCGATGACGTATTTCCGGAGGCGGTTGAACTTCCGGAAGCCTTTCCTGCGAGGAAAGTGTCCTTTGCCAGCGTTTCCACGCCGGACGCAACATTGGTTGCCGGATCATAGCTCTGAAGCAGGAACTGGAAAACATATGCCGAATCAAGAAAATTCCGCGGGTCCATATAATAGCGGATAATACTTTCGCTCGCGGCTACCCAGGCGCTGGAATCGAAGCCCGGCCAGTAATTGTTTTTCCAGTCATACGCGCCTTCCGCAGTCGATTTCCAGGAAGACTTACTGGTCTTATAGACCAGATTGCTGCCGACCGTGCTCTCATTTGCAATTACTTCTTCCCAGTCTAGTCCGGTGTTCTCGGCCTTGAACACCCAGTTCGGATATTCCGCATGGATTTCACGGAGTCCTTTTTTATAGGTCTCAGGGAATCCCTGACCGGAGAGCTCAGCCTCGAAATTATCATCCGTCTGATAGGAAACGTCATTCTTCAGATAAGATTTCTTGACATATCCTTCCCCGCCCGAAAAAGTGATGCTGCACCATGTACTTCCGTCCGATCCGGTCTTTTCATCCGTGATCGTGACCTTTGTTCCGTGTGACAGAGATGTAACACAGGAATAGAAAGTACCCGGCCCGCTGCGGACATTCAGAGAACTGGCTTTTACGGAAGAACTCTTCGCCTCATATCCGCTGGCATCGGGAAAAGAAGCCGGCAAGGCACCCGGCATTTCAAAAGACAGGATCGCTGCCAGAGCTACCACCATAGTCTGTTTCAGCAAATGCCTTTTCATATTAATCTCCAATCATTTCTTCAGACCGGATACTGCCCACATAAGCATCCGGATCGAATTTCTTTCATTATAATTATTCACAGGATTATGGTCAACCAAATGTCCTAAAATATCACAGAATATATCGATTATTGTAAGATTTGTTCTGCCCGGACCGCATTTTGCAACGGCTCTGTTTCCGCTCTGATTTCCAGTTCCAGTTCTTCTGATACCCCCCGTTGTCGAAAAAATACCCGGTCACAGAGGAGATGAGTTTAAAAAAACATATCATACTCCATAGATCCCGGGTATTCTCCGATACAAATTTTATTTTAACCGATCTTCGGTTTCAGATCAGACGGGGTAGGACTTTGCGGCGGTATTTGCCTTTGAAAGATCCACCTTGGTCTGCTGTGCCTCGCGGTATTTGAAATAATCGACCGCGACCTGCGGGAACAGTGCATAGGAAAGAACATCCTCATCCTGCTGCTTCCACTGTTCGCATTCCTTTTCGAATTTCGGAAGCTGCGGTGCCAGCTTATCTGCCGGGCGGCAGGTAATCGGCTCTTCGTTTCCGATGATCTTCTTCTGGACTTCCGGATTGAACGGCCTTACGGTCTTTCCGAACTCTCCAAGAAGAATCTTCTTGGATTCCTTCGGCACCATCTTATAGCGTTCGCCGGTCAGAACATTTAAAACAGCCTGTGTTCCCACGATCTGGGATGAAGGCGTAACCAGCGGAGGCTGTCCGAAATCTTCTCTCACACGCGGAACTTCTTCAAGGACTGCCTGCAGCTTATTCTCCTGATGCGCATCCTTAAGCTGCTTGATCAGGTTCGAAAGCATGCCGCCGGGTACCTGATATTTCAGCGTGTTGATGTTGACGCCGAGTACCTTGGGACTTAAGAGACCGTTCTTCAGATACTTCTCTCTGATCGGCGCAAAATACTCCGCAATTTCTGTCAGCTTGTTCAGATCAAGTCCCGTGTCGTACGGTGTTCCCTTTAAGACCTGTACCATGACCTCGGTGGCCGGCTGGCTGGTCCCGAGAGCAAACGGCGACATTGCCGTATCAATGATATCCGCACCCGCTTCAATCGCCTTGAGATAGGACATGGAAGCACATCCGGACGTATAGTGTGTATGCATTTCGATCGGGATATTGGTGGATTCTTTCAGAGCCTTTACAAGTTCGTAGGTCGTATAAGGCGTGAGCAGTCCTGCCATATCCTTGATTGCCAGGGAATCGGCACCCATGCTTTCGATTTCTTTGGCGATGTTCTTCCAGTAATCCAGCGTATAGGCATCTCCAAGCGTATAGCAGAGAGCAATCTGTGCTTCCGCGCCGGCCTTCTTGCAAGCCTTCACGGCTGTTTCCAGGTTCCTCAGATCGTTCAGACAGTCAAAAATACGGATGATATCGATTCCGTTGGAAACCGATTTCTCTGTAAAATATTCCACCACGTCATCCGGATAATGATTATATCCCAGAATATTCTGACCGCGGAACAGCATCTGCAGTTTCGTCTTCTTAAAACCTTTTTTCAGTTTTCTCAGTCTCTCCCACGGATCCTCATGCAGGAAGCGAAGGCAAGCATCGAATGTGGCTCCGCCCCAGCACTCCACGGCGCGGAAACCGACTTCATCCATTTTATCGACGATTGGAAGCATTTCATCCGTCGTCATTCTTGTCGCGATCAGGGACTGATGCGCATCACGCAGCACCGTTTCCGTGATCTGTACAGGTTTTTTCTGTATCTCAGCCATTTTCTTCTCCTTTTAAACTGACTTTCGTCCGGTTATAGCAGACCGTCTTTTAAAAACCGGTCCGTTTGTTTTATTTCACTCCGAAGATTGCCATGAACGTTCCTGCCGCAACAGCAGTTCCGATCACGCCTGCCACGTTCGGGCCCATGGCATGCATCAGCAGGAAGTTTGTCGGATCAGCTTCCGCTCCGACTTTCTGTGAAACACGCGCAGACATGGGAACCGCGGATACGCCGGCGGAACCGATTAACGGATTGATCTTCCCGTGCGAAAGGTGGCACATCAGTTTTCCGAGCCATACGCCGGCTGCCGTTCCGAAGATGAATGCAATCAGACCGAGCAGAACGATCTTCAGCGTATCGGGCTTTAAGAATGCCTGTGCACTTGTCGTGGCTCCTACACTCGTACCGAGAAGGATAACAACAATGTACATCAGCGCATTGCCTGCCGTTTCGGTAAGCTGATTCACGACGCCGCACTCACGGAAAAGATTTCCGAGCATCAGCATGCCGATCAGCGGTGCCGTTGTGGGCAGAATCAGGGAAACCACCAGAGTAACAATGATCGGGAACAGAATCTTCTCAATCTTAGAAACCGGTCTCAGCTGATCCATTCTGATCTTCCGTTCCTCTTCTGTCGTGAAAAGCTTCATGACGGGAGGCTGGATAATGGGAACCAGAGACATATAGGAATAAGCTGCCACGGCGATCGCACCGAGATATTCCGTCTGTCCGAGTTTTCCGGCCAGGAAAATGGAAGTGGGTCCGTCAGCGCCTCCGATGATGGAAATGGCTGCAGCGGACTTGTCACTGAATCCCATAAGAACCGCAAGAAGATATGCAACATAGATACCGAACTGTGCGGCTGCGCCGAGTAAGAAACTGATCGGGTTTGCAATCAGCGGACCGAAGTCCGTCATCGCACCTACACCCATGAAGATCAGCGGCGGCAGGATGCCCCACTTGTCAAGGGTATAGAAATAATAAAGAAGTCCGCCAGAGCCGCCGCTCGGTGCTTTCGCCGGATTCAGCATGATATCCGGATAAAGATTTACCAGCAGCATACCGAATGCAATCGGTACCAGGAGCAGCGGTTCAAAATCATGCCTGATTGCAAGATCAAGCAGAATGAACGATACTACAATCATAAGCACATTACCCCAGGACATGCTCATAAAAGCAGACTGCTGGATAAGGTTACTCAGTATTGAACCAATGTCTGACATTTTATTTCCTCCGTTTGGAAATTCTTTTGCTTAATTCATTGTTGCAAGTACAGCGCCGGGTTCAACCGAATCTCCAACCGACACATTGATTCCCGCAATGGTTCCTTCCTGCGGTGCAACGATCTCGTTTTCCATCTTCATGGCCTCGAGGATCAGAACGACCTGTCCTCTCTTGACGCTGTCTCCGGCCTTTGCCTTGATTCCGAGAATTTTACCGGGCATGGGTGCCGTGATCGTAACGTTTCCCTGCTTTCCCGCAGGAGCCTGTGCCTTCGGTGCTGCCGGAGCGGCAACAGGAGCCGGAGCTGCTGCAACCGGTGCAGCGGTAAATGCTGTCGTACTTACAGGAGCAGAGGAACCTGCTTCTTCAACCTGAACCTGATAGGTATTTCCGTTAACGGTGATCGTGTAATTTTTCATGATGAATTATCCTCCTCATCTTTATCCGTTTTTCCATTTGCTGGTTTTCATTCTTCTGATGGAGCGGACCACAAGTCCGTCCGATGCAGTTCCTTCCGACGCGGCGATCGCAGCCGTTATCACGGCAACAAGTTCACCGTCATTTACCGTCGCTGCTGCCGGTGCATCCGGCTCCGCAGCTGCAGCAGGGATCGCTGCCGGCTCTGTTTCCGGAGCATTTCCCTTTTTCTTATTCAGTTTCTGTTCAAAGATATTGATGTATTTGAACAGGCTTATGATCCATGCGATAAAGATCAGAACCGCGAAAACAACGATCATGCCGACCACAAGATTCTGTCCTGCGGACTTCAGTTTTTCCGGCAGGGTTTCCGTCATGTTGAATGTCAGCTGATTGATTTTCGACAACGCCTTGTCGACTCCGAACAGTACTTTTCCTTTTCTGTTTTCGCAGGTGATTTCCAATCGGACAAGATAACCGGTATCCACTTCCTGAACGGTCGAAGAATCGATGGAAACGAATGCGCCCATCTTGTCTTTGATGTCAAGCCAGTTCTTAAGGCCATCCGCCACAGCGGTTTCCTTTGCTTCCTGTTCCTGCTGTATGATCTGCTGAAGCTGATCGCTGTCCATCGCAAAGATGGAGTTCATCATCTGCGTTGCAGAAGAAGTCAGGCTGTCCGCCGTTGCCTTGTCAACTCCCGTATCGGAAGTGTTCAGGGAGGTGCAGGCGGTCATCGAGAATATGACGGCTACTGTCAGAATGGCCAGAACAAATCCTTTGAATTTCTGTTTCATTATCAGCCACCTCATTTAAACCGTGCCGTGTTTCTTGACGGGACGGTCTTCTCTTTTTGTAAACAGCATTTCAAATGCAGCAATCGTTCTCTTTCTTAAAGATGCCGGCTCGATGATATCATCGACGTATCCGCGTTTTGCGGCGCTCATTGCACTTGACTGAAGGGCAGCATATTCTTCCGCCTTTTTATCAATCAGAGCATTCTGATCGTCTGCCTTCGCAATTTCATCCGCATACATGATCTTTGCTGCTTCTTTTGCATCCATCATTCCGATCGCGGCATCCGGCCATGCATATACAACATCCGCGCCGATCGATTTGGAGCCCATGGTAAGATACGCCGTTCCGAAAGCGGTTCCGGTAACGACCGTAACCTTCGGGACATTCGCATCCGCATAGGCATATGTGAGTGCCGCAGCCGATTTTGCCATATGGCGTTCCGTGCATTTTGTTGCAGCATAGCCGCTGACATTGACAAGCGTAAGAAGCGGAATGTTGAAGGCATCGCAGAATCCGATAAAGGAAGCTGCCTTATCACATCCGCTGTGAGTAAGTTCCTGCTCCGCATTGGCCACGCATCCGACCGTATTTCCGTTCAGACGGATAAATGCAGTCATGACCGAGGTACCGAAGGATTTTCCGAGTTCATAGAAGAAATGATTGTCAGAAACAGCTCCGAGGATTTCTCCGGGCTTTGATGCGGACCCGGTGATTTCCGGTACCAGTCTGTTCAGATCATCCGTGCATTCCGTGTAGGAAAGATCGTCTTCATTATTGGAAGGAATGATTGAAACAAGCGTACGGACAGCCGAAATAACATCCTGTTCGCTTCCCGTGAAATCTGCAAGACCGCTCTTTTCACTCTGGAACAGTGCGCCGGCCGTATCACATTCCGTCTCGCTGTTTCCATCAATCGCATTCGGCGAATTGATGAAAAGTTTCGCGTGCCTGTCTTCCATGAATGTGAAGTCGCAGAGTGCGCTGCTGACAGCCATTCCGCCTCCGCACATTCCGAAAACCGCCTGAATCTGCGGAATTACTCCGCTTGCCATCGTCTGGCTCAGGTAAAGTTTCCCGAAACCGTCGAGAGCATCCGTTGCCTCCTGTAGGCGAAGTCCGGCACAGTCAACAAGACCTACGATCGGTGCCCCCATCTTCATTGACTGCGCATACAGGCTGACGATTTTCTTCGCATGCATCTCGCCCATGGATCCTCCGAGGACTTCGGAATCCTGGCTGTAGACATACACGAGGTTGCCGTCAATGGTCCCGTAGCCGGTAATTACACCGTCTCCGGGTGTCTCTTTCCCAGCCATGTTGAAATCGGTGCTTCTTGCTGTTACATAAGAACCGAGCTCAACAAAACTGTTTTCATCCAGCAGCTGATGAATGCGATTTACAGCTGTCGTCT
>Ga0070399_1001335_pt1 | contig 25913 bp, 24 predicted proteins | sample BioMet4_FD_61217 | JGI IMG/M metagenome (GOLD analysis project Ga0070399, IMG submission 61217) | Microbial communities from bioreactor (seeded with sewage sludge) at LBNL, California, USA - Biofuel metagenome 4 (version 1) | ecosystem: Engineered > Bioreactor > Anaerobic > Unclassified ... | reverse complement strand
TCCGTGGCGTTTATTATCATTATATACCGTCGAACTTGGCAAAGAAGTTAAAGCAACTGAAGTTCAAGCCCAAAGTAGTGAAGTTCACTGACAATGGGCTGTTTCTGGTGACCGACGGTATATCACAATATGATTATTTCATGTAAATAAGAGATATGTCGGTATATAAAAGAAGGATGCATGTTCTTAGTTAATAGAAACATGCATCCTTCTTGTGTGCCTAATGAAAACAAGTGTTTGTTTTAGTCTACTAAATGTTTGAACTTCTGAAAGATTTTCTCTTTCATTGATGTTGTAGGCTTGAAGTTATTCGATTCCTCCATTCCCTGGAGAGCTGTCTTCTCATCTCTACTCAGCGTCTCGGGAACATAGATGCTGACATTTACCAATAGGTCGCCGGTACTGTAACCGTTGACATCGGGAACACCCTTGCCTCTTAACCGCAATACCTTGCCAGGTTGTGTGCCCGGTTCGATTTTCACTTTCGCCCTGCCGTCGATTGTCGGTATTTCTACAGTTCCTCCAATGGCAGCTGTCGGGAAGCTCAATAGTAAGTTGTAGATTACATTATTCCCGTCACGAATCAATTCTTTATCGGGTTCTTCTTCAATCAGTATGATCAAATCGCCTGAGATGCCGTTATGTTTGCCTGCGTTTCCTTTGCCCGACATGGACAACTGCATTCCTTGGCTGACGCCAGCCGGTATCTTTACAGAGATAACTTCTTCACCGTATACGATTCCATCTCCACCGCAGACTTTACATTTGTTCTTGATGATCTTTCCTTCACCACCGCATGTCGGACAGTTTGTCCGTGTTTGCATGGTCCCTAGTATCGTTTGTTGGTTACGGATGACAGTACCTGAGCCGTGGCATGTCGGGCAGGTGTCGTAACCGCTGCTGCCTTCTGCGCCACTGCCATGGCAATGTGAACACGGTACGTATTTCTTCAATTTGAATTTCTTCTCCACACCCGACGTCACTTCTTTCAGATTCAGCTTAACCTTTACTCTCAGGTCTGAACCGCGATATTTGCGTTGTTGAGATGAAGAGCTGCGACCACCAAAGCCGCTGAAACCGCCGAATCCACCGAATCCTTCGTGTCCGCCGAAGATATCACCGAACATAGAGAAGATATCATCCATCGACATGCCGCCGCCGCTAAAGCCTCCACCGAACGGACCGCCATTACCTGCCGCTCCGCTCATGCCTGCAAAGCCGAATTGGTCGTACTGAGCCCGCTTGTCAGGATTACTAAGTACTTCATAAGCCTCGGCAGCCTCTTTGAATTTCTCCTCAGCAGTCTTGTCTCCCGGATTCCTATCAGGATGATACTGGATAGCCTTCTTCCGATAAGCTTTCTTTATCTCATCTGGAGTAGCATTCTTGCTCACTTCCAGTACTTCATAATAATCTCTCTTTTCCATATTCTTTATTGTCCTACCACTACTTTAGCATGGCGGATTACTTTTTCATTCAATGTATAGCCCTTCTGTGTACAATCAATAATTTTGCCTTTTTGTTTTTCGTCAGGGACAGGGACGATAGCAATGGCTTCATGGAAATCGGTATCAAGTTCTTTGCCGATAGTCTCAATCTCTTTCACTCCGTTCTGATTGAGTGTCTGGATGAATTTGGCATAAATCAGCTCGATGCCTTCTTTGACAGCCTTTATGTCGGTCGTTTTTTCCATATTTGTTAAAGCTCTTTCTAAATCGTCGACAACGGGTAGTATACTGTTAATACTCTTCTCTGAACCGTTCAGAATGAGCTCTGTCTTCTCTTTTAATGTACGTTTTCTATAATTGTCGAATTCGGCAGCCAGTCGGAGATACTTGTCTTTGTAATCGGCAATCTCTTCCTTTGCTTCCTTCAACTCTTTCTCTAACGTTTCTTCCTTCGAGAGATGATGTTCCTTTTTACTTTCACTCTTCTTGTCTTCTTTCTCGTCTCCCTTTTCGTTTTTCTTTAGCGTATCTTCGGAAGAGGAGTCAAGAGGCTTTTCCTCTTTCAGTTCATCGGTCTGAACTGTCTTTTTATCCTTCACTTCTTTATCTTCTTTCGATGTGACTGTTTGTTTATTGTCAGTATCCATATTTAGTATCTTTTTTATCAAATTAGTGTACAAAAACTTTGCCATATACTGATATTTATGGTTTAATCTTGCAAAGATAGTTATATTTTGTCACATTGACACCTCCTTTTGGGATTGGAATGGGTGAATATTTGATGAAAAGTAAGGGAGCTGACTTTCAAAAATAATCAGTCTTATTTTTGCGAATACTCGTGTCTTGTGCTAACTTTGCAGTCGAATTAAAAGATATAAAATGATAACAGTTTCTGATTTAGCGATACAATTTGGTAAGAGAGTTCTATTTAAAGATGTCAACCTGAAATTCACGAATGGCAATTGCTATGGTGTAATCGGTGCTAACGGTGCCGGTAAATCCACACTTCTGAAGGCCATCTCGGGAGAACTGGAGCCATCGAAAGGGACGATTACATTAGGTCCTGGTGAAAGACTCTCCGTGTTGAGTCAGGATCACTTTAAGTTTGATGCTTTTACAGTTCTCGACACTGTTTTGATGGGCCATACGATATTATGGGACTTGATGAAACAGCGGGAGGCCCTTTATGCGAAGTCTGATTTTAGTGACGAAGACGGAATCAAGGTCGCCGAGTTAGAAGAGAAGTTTGCGGAGATGAATGGCTATAATGCCGAGAGCGATGCAGCTGCTTTGTTGAGTGGGCTAGGAGTGAAAGAGTCGAAGCATTACCTGAAGATGGAGGATTTGAGCGGTAACGAAAAGGTGCGTGTGTTGTTAGCACAAGCTCTCTTTGGCAATCCTGATAATCTGCTGCTCGATGAGCCTACGAACGATTTGGATATGGATACCGTTACTTGGCTCGAAGAATACCTGTCGAACTTTGAACATACCGTGCTAGTTGTCAGCCACGACCGACATTTCCTCGATGCGGTATGTACGCATACTATTGATATCGATTATAACAAGATAACGCTCTTTGCCGGAAACTATAGTTTCTGGTATGAATCGAGTCAACTGGCTCTCCGTCAGCTGCAGAATCAAAAGCAGAAAGCTGATGAGAAAAAGAAGGAGCTGGAGGAGTTTATCCGTCGTTTTAGTGCCAATGTGGCAAAAAGCAAGCAGACAACCAGTCGTAAGAAGATGTTGGAGAAGTTGAATGTCGAAGAGATCAAGCCTTCTTCACGTAAGTATCCCGGCATCATATTCACGATGGATAGAGAGCCTGGAAATCAGATATTGGAAGTCTCGGGATTGAGGAAAGTATCGGATGATGGGACTGTATTGTTCAGCGATGTCAATTTTACCGTGGAGAAGAATGACAAGATTGTATTCCTGTCGCACGACCCTCGCGCTATGACTGCCTTGTTTGAGATAATAAACGGAAATATAAAGCCCGATGCGGGTCATTTCAATTGGGGAGTAACCATTACTACGGCCTATCTTCCTCTCGACAATACGAGCTTTTTCAATACAGATCTGAATCTGGTGGATTGGCTAAGTCAGTTCGGCGAGGGTAACGAAGTATACATGAAAAGCTTTCTGGGCAGAATGTTATTCTCGGGTGAAGAAGTGTTGAAGAAGGCCAGTGTTCTTTCGGGAGGAGAAAAGATGCGTTGTATGATTGCCCGTATGCAGCTCCGTAACGCGAACTGTTTGATATTAGATACGCCTACCAATCATTTGGATTTGGAATCTATCCAAGCCTTCAATAACAATCTGAAGATATTCAAGGGAAATATACTGTTCTCTTCTCATGACCATGAGTTGATTGAAACAGTTGCCAACCGCATTATCGAACTTACTCCTAATGGTATTATAGATAAGATGATGGAGTATGATGATTACATCACCTCCGACCATATCAAAGAGATTAGAGAGAAGATGTATAAACAATAAGTGTTTACCGCTTATTATTTATACACCAGTTTGCCCTTATTATTGCCAAACAGGTTGTCGCCGACAGTAGTAAGCTTATTCCCGCTTACTCTAACGACTGCCAAATGCTCACAATCGATAAATGTGCCGTATTCTATGGCCGTTACGTTGGGTGGAAGTATAATTGTTCCTCCGAGTTTGTTGCACCCGCTAAAAGCCCTCTGAGCGATTTTCTTTAATCCCTTAGGCAAATCAATGTGAAGCAGGTGTTTTTTCTGGGAAAATGTAAATTCAGGTATAATTTCGGCTGTCGTATTAGAAATATTAAGTGATACGAGATTAGACATATAATTACGGATAAGCATGAAGTCGTCTTCGTCCATTTTGCCTTCGATTGTCAGGTAGTTAATTTTGCTGGGTTGCATCCCTGCTTTTAGAATTTCGTTTTGTAGGGAGCCCAATTTGCTGACTTGTACTTTTAGTGAGACCGGTTCTCCTTCAATAACGGAGAATGGTGCCCACTGTTCAGACCTTCGGAAGTTGTCACTTGCTGAAGGTGGAACAAAGGCGGTTGTGATAGTATCGCTTAATGCATCATTCGCCAAGCGCGGAGCAGACTGATTATTAAGTTGGATGATAGCTAAATTATTGCATGCCAAAAATGCAGCATCGTCGATACATTTAATGGAATAGGGAAGAATAATCCTACGTAAAGACGTTTTCCCCACTAAATTACCGCCTTCAACATGGCAGAAAGCATATTTGGGAACGTAATCGGCCTTATAAACGGAGAACTTTCCGTCTTCGGTACCTTCCTTGCCGACATACATCTTAATATCAGCACCAGAAAGGTCGAGGATTTCTAATTTATGGAATTCATCGCGGATATGCCGGAAGTCGATGGCATTTATCTTACCTGTTAGTTTGAGATATACTATACTGTCGGCCCCTTGTTGTGTCATCTGTGAAATTAAAGTCCCTGCTTTGCTTACAGAGTAAGTCATTTTATCTTGTGCATTTGTTGCTGAGATTCCACAGAACAACAAAATACAAGTTAGGTATGTCTTTATTTTCATGGCTTTTTCTCTTTTAGTGATCTCTTAGAATCTTTTATTATACAAATATAATAAATTAGTATGATTTAATGGAAGCATTTTATTTTTTATAGGTAATTTTGCAGCTAAGTTAACAAATTAAGAGGAATGGATACAGATAACAATAACAAATTGAAGAAAACAGGATCGTTGCCTGCGTGGCTTTGTATTATTGTATTTTTGATAGGTATTTCTGTTGTCTCAGGTATATTATCACTTTTTGTGAATATTCTTTTAGGTCCTCGAATATTTCAAGGTTGGGTTCATTTTCATGTATTGCCTAACTTAGTAAACGAAAGTGTTCTGTTGATATCTGTATTAGGTATTGCTGCCGCAATGCTTTATTTTGGAGAAGACTTGAAATTATCGTCTTTAGGACTCTCAAGAAAGGGGAGGACCGGTGATTTCTTTATGGGGTTTGTCGTCGCAGCTCTCGTGATGGGCATCGGCTTTTATGTTTTGCTGAAAATGGGGCAAATAGGAATTGTCAGAGTTCGTTTTCAAAGTACTGAGTTTGTATTGTGTCTGGTGCTGTATCTGGTTGTTGCCTTTGCCGAAGAAATGTCTATACGGGGTTATATACTAGGACGTATGCTTCGTACGAACATGAATAAATATTGGGCACTCATTATTTCGGCCCTGATTTTTTCGATGATGCATGTGTTTAACAGCCATGTCGCTTTTATACCCTTATTCAATATCTTCCTCGCAGGACTGTTGTTGGGTGGAACATACATCTACACGAAGAATCTGTGGTATCCTATTTCTCTTCATCTTTTTTGGAACTTCATCCAAGGTCCCGTATTGGGCTTTCAAGTCAGCGGAAAAGAGAATTTCCTTTCGGTAATAAAGATAAAAAGACCTTCTGATACCTTACTTAACGGTGGTAGTTTCGGGTTTGAGGGCTCTATTGTGTGTACCCTCTTATTAATCGTCTTTATCGTTCTGACTATTTGGATTATGGAGAACAAACAGAAGAATAAGGCGATGATGAACGCTGCTGAATAACTTATTCACAATCTTCTTCCCATTCAGTACTGTCGGCATCACTTGGCATCCTCCAATCGCCGCGCGGACTAATACTTACACTACCCACCTTCGGACCATCGGGTAAGCAGGAACGTTTGAATTGTTGAGTAAAGAAACGATGATTGAAAATGTGCAGCCATTTTTTAATAGTTACCTCATCGTATCTATTTTTGAACGTTTGTTTTGCCAAAAAGAACAATTTTGATGGCCGAAAACCAAATCGCATAAAATAATAGAGAAAGAAGTCGTGCAGTTCATAAGGGCCTACGATGTCTTCTGTTTTCTGTTTGATAGTGCCATTCTCGTTGGCAGGTATCAGTTCAGGACTTATAGGTGTATCTATTATATCTTTTAGCGTTTGCTTGGATTGTTCATCGACATTGTCGGATACCCATCGTACCAAATGCTTAACCAGAGTCTTCGGAATGCTTGCATTCACCCCATACATCGAGATATGATCTCCATTGTAGGTAGCCCATCCCAAAGCGAGTTCTGATAAGTCGCCTGTACCGATGACAAGACCTCCTTCTTGATTGGCAATGTCCATCAATATTTGTGTCCTTTCGCGTGCCTGAGAATTCTCATACGTCACGTCATGAATATTTTCATCGTGCTGTATGTCTTTAAAGTGCTGTCTGCAGGCTTCGGCAATACTAATTTCGCGTAAGGTAGTTCCTAACGACTGGATGAGATTGACAGCATTATGATAGGTACGGTCGGTAGTACCAAACCCTGGCATGGTAATGCTTATGATGTTGCTTCTGTCGAGCTTTAATTTATCAAATGTCTTGACGCAGACCAATAATGCTAATGTTGAATCTAAACCTCCGCTGATGCCTACTACGACCTTTTTGGCATGAGTATGAACGATACGTTTTGCCAATCCAGAAATTTGTATCGAGAAAATCTCTTCACAATGTTCTCTTAATTGGTTGCCTTCGGGTACAAATGGCAGTGGAGAAAATGTTCTGGTAAGCTCGAAATCTTTTCTTTCTGTAGATTTGGTCTTGATATGTGTCACTTGATAATCTGCAGGAAGTATCGCATTGTTGGAAGCAAAGGTATTGTTTGTACACCGCTCTGCACGAAGACGCTCGACATCAATTTCACTGATGATGAGCTGTTCTTCAAAGCTGAAACGTTCGCTTCTGTTAAGCAATGTCCCATTTTCGTAAATCAGACCATTTCCACTAAAGACAACGTCGGTAGTGGATTCTCCGAATCCGCAAGAGGAAAATACGTAGCCCGATATGCAACGAGCAGATTGTTGTGCTAACAGGGAGCATAAGTAGCGGTGTTTGCTCAGCACTTCATTGTCAGCCGACAGATTAAAAAGTATGTCGGCTCCTCGTAAAGCAAGATAGGAACTTGGTGGAATAGGTGCCCATAAATCCTCGCATATTTCAATTCCGAAAGAAACATCATCTGCTTCAAACAGTAAGCGACAGTCTAAGGGCACTTGTTGTCCACAAAGGGTTATGGTATTCTGTCTTATATCTTTCGCTGAGGTGAACCAGCGTTTCTCATAAAATTCTTTGTAATTGGGGAGAAAAGTCTTGGGCACTATTCCTAGAATCTCACCATGCTGTACAACGACGGCAGCATTTAGAATAGAAGAACCTGCATAAACAGGCATGCCTAGAATAGATATGATATCGTAATGACGCGTATTGTTGATAAATGATGCTAAGGCCTTTGCTGCATTATCCAACAATAACTTTTGCAGAAACAAATCGCCGCACGTATAGCCTGTGATACATAATTCGGGAAAGACAATGACACGCACCCCTTTACTCTCAGCTTTTGAAACTAGCTTTTCAATATGTGAAATGTTGTACGTGCAATCGGCTACCTTTACCGATGGTACAGCTGCAGCAACTTTTACAAATCCGTAGTTCATATCATTTATTATTAAAATATTTATTCATACCCGGTGAATAGTATATTTGGTTCTTTCCCTTTTCGTCTCTGTAGATAATATATGCATCGACATTCTGTAATCTCCTTAGAAATGATTGTGATTTCTTTAATCCCATCACCATAATCGCTGTAGCAAAGGCATCAGCCGACATACAGTCGGAAGTGATGACAGTACTTGATAAGACATCAGTCAAGGCAGGGAATCCATTATGAGGGTTTATTTCATGCGAATATTTCTTTCCTTTATAGTAGTAGAAGTTTCTGTAGTTCCCTGATGTTGCTATGGCTTTATTCGAAATATTCATCACTTTGTCGATTTCCTGATTTACGGAAAGTGAATCGTCTATTGGCTTGTTTATGCCGATACGCCAGAGTTTGTTTTGAGGATTCTTACCTCTTATTACGACTTCACCGCCGATGTCAACCATGTAGTTCCTAATGCCTCTTTTGTCTAAGAAGTAGGATACGACATCAACTGCATATCCTTTGGCTATAGCACTAAAATCGAGCATGATATTAGGATTAGATTTGATTAAACGATGATTGACCAATTTAACTTTTTGGTATCCTACATATTGGAGCAGGCTATCGATCTGTTTTTTATTGGGAAATTTCTTGCTTTTGAATCCAAATCCCCAAGCATTGACAAGAGGACATACTGTGACATCGAAATCACCTTTTGTCATCTGAGAAATCTCCATCGATCTTTTGAAACAATGCTCGAAGAGTGAATCGACGACGACAGGTTTATTTTGATTTATTTTGGAGATAACAGATGTATCATTGAACATGGAGAGGGAGGCATCAAATTTCCTCAATTCATCTTCTATATCTAATTGAAGGCTGTCGTTACTTTGGTAAGTAATGTTGTAGACAGTGCCGAACACAAAGCCATTGATGTTTCTATAAGGTGCTTTTTTCTGATGTTGAACGATAATCCAAATAGAGGCTATTAATAAAAGAGCAACCCATAATATACTGTTTCTTGTTTTTCTATTCATTATATTGTTGCTATCTCTGTTAACTACATAAATGTTCTACCAGTATTTTGACTCCAATGCCAATAAGAATTAATCCGCCCCACAACTCTGCACGAATATTTTTAGCGAATTCCTTTCCACCCCAAAAACCACCAATTAATCCTATCCACGATATGATGAAAGCAACGAGCCCGATGATAAGAGATGCAGAGATGATGTTTCCATTATTACAGCTAAATCCTACTAGAGAAAACGAAATACCTACTGCTACGGCATCGATGCTGGTGGCAACTGCCATCATCAGTGTTACCGACCATTTTGTTGGGTCGAAAGTCTTCTCTTCTTCCTTCTTGAAAGATTCACGAATCATCTGTATGCCAATAAAACATAAAAGACCAAAGGCTATCCAATGGTCAATATTCTCTATCATCTTATTGAAGAAACTAGCTCCAGCCCATCCTATAAAAGTCATCGCCGCTTGGAAGATGCCAAATGCTAAAGCCATACGTAGCATTATTTTCCAACGAATCTTCTGGAGAATAATTCCTGTAGTAATCGATATGGCCAAACAATCCATAGCCAAACTTACTGCAATTAACCATATTTCTAGTCCACCCATATCTATTTCTTATTATATGGAGTGCCACGACGTTGGAGGTCTCCCTTTTTATGTATTGTCTTTGCTGCCTCTTTCACAATAGGAGCCATAATATAGGGCTTTTGTTTTACACCTAAATCAAATTTATAAATCAACGTGTAAGTAATACCCGTTGCTTTTGCCCCATATTTACCAAATCCTGGAACATACCAAGGTTGTGCAGTCTCATCCATTTTGTCCTTCAGCTTATAACGTAGCCTTAGACTCCATCCCATAAAAAAGTTCTTGAATATCTTAGTTCGTATGCCACCGACTAATTCATACCAATGCATGGAACCGCTCATCCCATTGTGGCGATAGGGGATTGTTCCCTTCCATATTGGATCTTCAAAATTGGGATTTCCAATGATGCCTCCATATACTTTATCATTAATAGAAGCACTTTCTACATCGTATTTGAAATTGCTATACCCATAGCGTAATCCTAAGAACAGTACATCATCGTAATCGAGCTTCTTCCAACGCATATTATAATCGATACCAAAGCGAACATAAGGGGCATTCGTTTTATAATGATAACCGTTTTCGTTCCAGGTATCAGTCTTCCCATAACCAATTTCCACTGTTGGCATATATCTGTTCTTCAAGTTCAAAATACCTTCTACTTCATAGCTTAAGAAATCGCTTCCCAATATATTACTCCCTATACCATAAATGTCAGCACCGACGAAAAAGCCATTATATAGTGGCATAACTATCCTCGGGCCTTCTTTCTTGACTTTCTTTTCCGTGTTTTGCTGGTCCATATTTCCTGATTGACGATTGGAAAATGATTGCTGGGCATGGACAGAAAAGGTCGATGTCAGAAGAAACGACAGACTAATAATATAGTTTAAGATTTTGTATTTCATCAGTATTAGCTGTTTTATACGATATTTCAAACGATTTGATAAAGTGTTTAGTACATTGAACATCAGTTATACTTTGAGCCATGTTAAAGCCACAATCCATAGAGATGAAAGTAGGGACATTTGTATGCTTAACAGTCAATGTATCTCTTGTCGTTGTCTTGGCATAATTGAATACAAAGGTAGTGACATCAGCGGTCCAGCGGAGCGGGAGTTCAGCAGATACCACCTTGGCTTCTTTATTTACTAAAATTGAATCAGTGCCAAAGGCAGTGACAGTTAATGAATCTAATGTATCTTTCTCAGAGGTTATCGATGACTTATAAAATCCTACATTCATCATCTTCCTGGAATTCGACGAGCAGTCAACATCCTCGGAACATGCTGAAATGACGAAAGGCAATGCTAAAGCAGCAAATACCAATAAAAGAAATAGGTAAGTTAACTTTTTCATTAAGTTTGTTTATTTTATAATGTCTTTTCTATTTGATAATTATTTCTGCCTACGGCATTGCGTGAGATAAGTTCTCCAAGAAAGCCGGCCAGGAACAGTTGGGTGCCAATAATCATTGCTGTTAGTGCTAAATAAAAATAGGGTGATTCGGTAACTAGCCTATATGGCATACCATGGTACATGCTGTATAATTTATCTAAACCTACTGCTATGACTGCTATAAAGCCGATAATAAACATCAGAGACCCCAAGACGCCGAAGAAATGCATCGGCTTAATCCCGAATTTGGAAAGGAACCATAATGTGATCAAATCCAAGTATCCGTTGAAAAACCGATTGATTCCACCAAACTTAGACTTACCAAATTTACGAGCTTGATGATGGACCACTTTTTCTCCAATCTTAGTGAACCCCGCATTCTTAGCTAAATAGGGAATATAACGATGCATCTCACCGTATACTTCAATGTTTTTAATGACTTCCTTACGATAGGCTTTTAATCCACAGTTAAAATCGTGCAGATTATGAATGCCAGATACTTTCCTGGCTGTAGCATTAAACAGTTTAGTAGGGATGGTTTTTGATAATGGATCATATCTTTTCCTCTTCCAGCCGGAGACTAAGTCGTAATGTTCTTCCTTGATCATCTTATAAAGACTTGGAATTTCGTCAGGACTATCTTGAAGATCTGCATCCATGGTTATAACGACGTCGCCTTGCGCCTTTTGGAAACCGCAAAATAGGGCAGGGGATTTGCCGTAGTTTCGACGGAATTTGATTCCTTTCACTTCCAGATTATTCGAGTGTAATTGTTCGATAATGTCCCAAGAGTGATCGGTACTGCCGTCACTTATAAAGATTATTTCATACGAAAAGTCGTTCTCTTTCATCACTCGTTCAATCCAAGTGTATAATTCATTCAAAGACTCTTCTTCGTTAAACAGCGGAACTATAACAGAAATATCCATATTATTTTTGTCTTTTCATCACAAAAAAAGCAGTAATTAACGCTAATAGATTACCGTAAAATATGTTTTGCGATATAAGTTGTAAAGTTATCTTAATTGGAGTAAGTGATCTGGTTTGTTCAATCATCAATTTGGCTTGGTCGAGATAACCTTTTGGAAAGATGGGATTATCTTTAATATTGTTGATGAGAGAAGAATAAGTATTTAGTATAAATCCGTTATCGAAATATCGGAAGTAGACATAATGAACAACTGCAGTCAAAATAGAAGCAAAAAGGTATACTAATAAAAGGAACAGCCATGCATTAATAAATCGTATCTCGCCTCCGCAAACTTTTTCCCTAAAGATCCTTGCATAGTAGTAGGCTACAAAAGGAACAGCTATAGTTAGTGCAAAAAAGACCAACATCAAGATAGGATAGCGTAGTCCTAAAGGGAAAAGAGGGAACTTAAGAATCCAGTAAATGCCTAAGTAAGTGCCAAAAAGCATGGCATAATATTGAAAACTATTTCTGCTGTTGACTTCCATATACTTTAAATTGTCCCCAAAGTTACGAATAATATTCTCTTCTTTGCACCTTGCTACTGTTTAATTTAATGGGCATAGTATTTTTTAGGAAATTATTAACTTGTGTTGATATATCGTTAACCTCTTATCGCATAAACACTTATTAAAAAGTAAGAAAAAATTGTAGTTTTCATTTTGGAGTATATCGAAAAAGGTGTACCTTTGCACCCGGGTAAGTCCTATACGGCCAGCTCCCTTCGATTCCTCCAGGGCTTGACCGCAGCAAAGGTAGTAGGTTGTAGCGGCGCGATGTAGTAAGCTTACCCATTTGCCTCTTTAGCTCAGTTGGCCAGAGCACGTGATTTGTAATCTCGGGGTCGTTGGTTCGAATCCGACAAGAGGCTCAAAGAACATTTAAGATTCTTGAAAATCAACAATCTGCCACATCGGCAGAGTAATCTCATAAGATATCGTTAATTGCAATACAAATTACATATCCTTGTAATTTGAGAAATATTCGATAGTTTTCTTTAATCCTTCTTCCAACTTGATAGTCGGTTCCCATCCATTCAGTTTTTCTTTTGCTAAAGAAATATCAGGTTTACGTTGTTTAGGATCATCACTTGGCAGCGGATTGAAAATAATCTTACTCTTAGAATTCGTTAGTTCTATTACCTTTTGAGCTAATTCTAGGATAGTAAATTCGCCAGGATTGCCAATATTAACAGGGCCAATGAAATCTTCAGGAGAAACCATCATTCTGGTCATACCCTCTATTAAATCATCGATATATTGAAAGCTGCGCGTTTGTTGACCGTTCCCGTATATAGTGATATCTTGATTTTTCAAAGCCTGAACAATAAAGTTCGAAACGACTCTACCATCATTTGGACTCATCCTAGGGCCATAAGTGTTGAAGATTCGTATAATCTTAATCTTTACACCATTCTGTCTATGATAATCCATGAAAAGAGATTCTGCAGCACGTTTGCTTTCATCATAACAAGAGCGAATGCCAATAGGATTGACATTTCCCCAATAATCTTCTTTTTGAGGATGTACAGCCGGATCACCATATACTTCACTCGTAGAAGCTTGAAGAATTGTCCCATGTACTCGTTTTGCTAATCCAAGCATATTGAGAGCTCCATATATGGAGGTTTTCATCGTTTTAATGGGATTGTACTGATAAAATACAGGAGAAGCAGGACAGGCAAGATTATAAACTTCATCAACTTCGGCATAATATGGAACAGTAACGTCATGGCGTACCAATTCAAAATTGTGATTGTCTAACAGATGCCGAATGTTGTCTTTATTACCGGAAAAATAATTATCTAAGCAGATTATATCATTCCCTTCTGAAAGTAATCGTTCACAAAGGTGTGAACCGATGAAACCTGCACCACCGGTAATTAATATTCTTTTCATTATTGATTTGATCTATATATTTTTTTCCCTATACAAGCGTATGTAAATCCAGCTTCATGGAGTTCATTTGCATCGTAGATATTTCTTCCATCAATGATATTGTGTTGTCTCATTAATTTATAGATATCATCCCAATTAGGCATCCTAAATTGTTTCCATTCAGTAAGCAAAGCTATAGCATCAGCTCCTTGAGCCACGTCGTAAAGATTATTGCAGTAAGTAACAGTATCGCCAATCCGCCTTTTACATTCATTCATGGCTACAGGGTCAACAACTTTGACCTTGGCACCAGCATCAAGAAGTTTTTGGATGACCACTAGAGAAGTTGATTCTCGCATATCATCAGTGTCAGGCTTGAATGCTAATCCCCAAATACCGATAACTTTATCTTTCAAATCATCAGTGCCAAGAGCTTCAATGATTTTATTGAATACTATAGATTTTTGTTCCTTATTTACAGCTTCGACAGCTTCTATTACCTGCATGTGATATCCATTTTCAATACCACTATGCATCAGTGCCTTTACATCTTTAGGGAAACAAGAGCCGCCATAACCGCAACCTGCATAAAGGAATTTGCTGCCGATACGTGAATCAGTACCGATACCTTTTCTTACCCAATTTACGTTAGCACCTATAAGTTCACATAGATTGGCGATATCGTTCATAAAACTAATACGAGTAGCTAGCATGGCGTTAGCTGCATATTTCGTCATCTCTGCAGATGGGACATCCATAATAAGAATAGGGTAGCCGTTTAGAGTGAAAGGGCGATACAGACGTTCCATTATCAAACGAGCACGTTCACTTTCTACACCTATTACAACTCTTTCAGGAGCCATAAAATCTTTAATGGCAGTTCCCTCTTTAAGAAATTCGGGATTAGATGCTACATCGAATTCAATTTTTTCACCTCTTTTATCAAGTTCTTCTTGGATAGCATTTCTTACCTTAATAGAGGTTCCGACCGGTACTGTACTTTTTGTGGTAAAAACAATATGGTGTTTTATGTTTTTTCCGATAGTATGAGCTACATTGAGCACATAACTTAGGTCGGCACTACCATCTTCATCAGGAGGGGTACCAACAGCACAGAAAAGAACTTCAACGCTGTCTAAATATTGAGTTATATCCGTAGAGAAGCGTAGTCTACCAGCTTTAGTATTACGGATAATCATATTCTCAAGGCTAGGTTCGTATATGGGTACTTTACCTTCTGTTAATTGTTGGATCTTGTTTTTATCAATGTCGATGCACACAACATCATTGCCCATTTCTGAAAAACATGTTCCCGAGACTAGTCCTACGTACCCTGTTCCGATGATGGCTATATTCATAACAAAAATATTTAATCTCCTAATGATTTAATTTTGAAAATACAGCGAAGGCTGTATTGTAAAGCCTCTTCAACATAGAATGTTTTAACGCTTTCTACATTATTGTTATTTTTTGCTTGAACTTTAGATATATAGGTGGGATATGAATTTGCTTTACTTTGATTATTCAGCCAATGCATAGCTCGAAGATTTGTTGCATGATTCCATAATTTACGTGGTATTTTAAGACTACGTAGTTTTGTTATTGGGAATACATGATCTATCTCCCAACCGAATTCACTATTATGGTTTTCGAAATCATCATAATGAATCCATGCACCACAAGCGTCCATTCTCTCTGAGTTAACATCATGACCATCTACTGTACGAGCACCCTTCCAGGCAATATCTTTCAATGAGTCTTTATCCAATTCATCATTCTTAGCCATAAATAAAGATTATTATATTTTAACTACAAAGATATATTTTTCTTTTAATCCTTGAAATACTTTTACTAGAAAGTTTTATTTAAAAATGTTTTTATTATAAAGGTTATTTTAGCTTGCCTAATAAGAAAGTTCCAGTAGAAATGATAAATGAAGTAAGAGATACCCAAAGAGTGGATTTACGTCCTATCTTCTGACTTTCTGTGCGCATTTTGTTTGGGGTGATATAGATGATATCCCCTGATTTAATAGTATAATAGGGAGAATTAGAGATGTCTTGGTTTAAGTTTATGACATGTTTTGACCGTTTATTGTTTTCACTCAGGCGATAGATCTTCACTTTGTTTCTCATCCCAAAGACTGTCATATCACCTGCTTTGGTGATGGCATCACAGATAGTGACAGACGTATCCGGTATTTCATAAGTCCCCGGATTAGTAATTTCACCTGTTATATAATAAGTCTTTTCCACAGGTCTTGTCGTGTAGAATTGATTGTTATTACATGAGGTCATGAAAAGGAAGAGTAAACTCCCCATAACAAAGATGAAGATGTTGAAAGAATATTTACTCTTCTGATACATATTATTTCTTTTTTGTCCCTTTATAAATCCAGTATGCAACAATTATAATGCCTATAACGATGAATCCATAACCCATCATTGTACTGTATTTCTTGATTTCTCCATCGAGTCTGTCAATAGGAATGACACTTTCCAAGTAATAACCACCTGCAGCCAAAATAGAATTCCATATCAATGAACCTAAAGTTGTGAAGATGATAAAAGTAGAAAGTTTCATTTTTGATAATCCCGCAGGTATTGAAATCAAATGGCGAACTGCAGGAATCAGTCGTCCTATGAAAGTTGAAATCGCTCCGTGGTGTTGAAAGAAATTCTCTGATTTGTAGACTTTCTGTTCGTTGAGCATACAGAAATGTCCAAATTTACTGTTAGCAAATTTGTAGACAATAGGTCGCCCTAACCAACATGCCAGACTATAATTAACCAATGCTCCGATGTCGCACCCTAGAGTAGAAAACAAGATAATTAAGAAAATATTCAAATCACCTGTTGCTGCTGCTTTATATGCAGCAGGTGGTACTACAATCTCCGATGGTAGAGGAATGAAAGAACTTTCTATAGCCATTAATAGTGTAATGGTCCAATAATTGAGGTGGGCTATACACCACTGAATAAAAGCTAATGTCTGCATTATTTTTAGTTATTAACTACACAAAGCAAATGATGTCTGTATTAATCGAAATAATTATTTATTGTTTTTGTTTACTGTCTTAGCCCAAGTGTCTTTCAGGCTCACTGTCCTGTTGAAAATAAGATGTTCCGGAGTGGAGTCTTTATCAACATTGAAATAGCCGAGGCGTATAAACTGCAGATATGAAAGCGGAAGTTGTTCTGCGGCAAATTTCTCCACATAGCAGTTTTGTAAAATACTCAACGAATTAGGATTGATGAGTTCTTTCATCCCCTCTAAAGGAGTGCAATTCTTTTCTTCACAAACTGCAGCAAGTTCATCGCGTGGATTTTCTACCTTCCACAATCGGTCGTATAGTCGTACTTCAGCAGGGACACAATGAGCGCAACTCAGCCAATGGAGTGTACCCTTTACTTTTCGGTTAGCCTCTGGCATTCCGCTGCGGGTGTTGGGGTCATATTCACAATAAACTTCAGTAACAGTGCCGTTATCGTCTTTCTTACACCCGGTACATTTTACAATATAAGCATTTTTTAAGCGAACTTCCTGACCGGGTGTCATACGGAAATATTTCTTTGGTGCATCCTCCATGAAATCATCATGTTCAATCCACAACTCACGACTGAAAGTAATATTATGAGTTGGAGATTTCTCATCTTCTGGATTATCTATTGCTTCCAATTCTTCTGTTTTACCTTCTGGGTAATTCGTAATAATTAATTTTATAGGATTTAGAACAGCAGAAACGCGGATAGCTCTTCCATTCAGGTCTTCACGGACAGCACTTTCCAAGAGAGCAATGTCATTAAGGGCATCATAGGTAGTATATCCTATCTTATCAATAAACTTATGTATGGATTCAGGAGAATAACCACGTCTTCTGATACCGCATAAAGTCGGCATTCTTGGATCGTCCCATCCTTTAACCAAACCATTTTGAACCAATAGCAATAGATTACGCTTGCTCATGAGCGTGTAGCTTAGATTCAATTTGTTAAATTCCGTTTGTCGTGGTCGATTATCATCCAGATCCTTTCCTTCTTTAAGCCAATCAATGAAAAGGTCGTATAGGGGGCGATGGACAACAAACTCAAGAGTACACAACGAATGTGTCACCCCTTCAAAAAAGTCACTCTGACCATGAGCGAAATCGTACATAGGATATGCTTTCCATTTCGTACCTGTATGTGGATGCGGATGTTTTACTACCCTATATATGATAGGATCGCGAAAATGCATATTAGGGTTCTTCATATCAATTTTGGCACGAAGAACCATTGCACCTTCTTCGATCTCCCCACTGTTCATCTTGTTGAAAAGAGCAAGACTTTCTTCAATAGGACGATTTCTAAAGGGGCTTTCAGTTCCTGGTTGTGTCGGAGTACCTTTTTGTTGAGCAATTTGTTCTGAAGTCTGCTCATCTATATATGCTTTGTCTTCTTTGATAAGACGTATGGCAAAGTCCCATAGCTGTTGGAAATAGTCGGAAGCATAATAGACATTTCCCCAATGATAACCGAGCCATTGAATATCTTCTTGAATAGCCTCTATATATTCAACATCTTCCTTGGTAGGATTTGTATCATCAAAACGGAGATTACAAACGCCACCATATTTAGCTGCGATACCAAAGTCAAGACAAATAGCTTTAGCATGACCGATATGAAGATAGCCGTTAGGTTCAGGAGGAAAACGGGTTTGAATTCTTCCACCGTTTTTACCGTTTTTCAAATCTTCACACACCATTTCTTCGATGAAGTTCAGATTCTTCTTTTCATTTGCCTCTTCGTGGTTAATCTCTGTCATAGTTTTGATAGTTAAATTAAAGAATTACAAAAGTAGGATTTTTTTTTATTTTATCGGAATTTAAGCGTGGATTTTTAATTTATTCTATACTTTCAAGATTAATATTATAGATAATAGCTTTTAATAAGAAGTTCAGATTACCATAAAATATTTATTTTTGAAGGCAGTATTCAATCCCTAAAATTGATATCATTTTTTAAGAAATATTTTAGAAAACCTCAAAAATATGTTATATGACATATATAAATATTTTGATTGTATCAAAAAAAGGCTCTATCTTTGCAATCGTTATCCTGAAAACAATCTTTTTACCTTAAAAAAAACTAATACCTATTGAAAACTGAAAAACGAGTCTTTGTGAAAAGGCTCGTTTTTTTTATCTTTGTTTATTCTAAAGGATGATTTTAAAATTAACTAATATACATAATTATGTTCTCAGGAATTATAGAAGGTATGGCCACTTTAGTGGCAGTAATCAAAGATCAGGAGAATATTCATTTTACGTTTACCTGTCCCTTTGTCGACGAATTATCGATTGATCAGAGTGTTTCTCATAATGGAGTTTGTCTTACTGTTGTTAGTAAAGAAGGTACTACGTATACTGTCACTGCTATGCAGGAAACGCTGTTACGTTCCAATTTGGGCGAATTAAAGATTGGTGATGAAGTCAATGTAGAACGCAGTATGAAGATTAATGGAAGATTAGATGGCCATATCGTACAAGGTCATGTCGATGAGACCGCTCGATGTACGGCTGTACTCGATGCAGAAGGGAGTTACTATTATACTTTTGAGTATCCTTTTGATAAAGAAAAGGCCAAACGAGGTTATCTAACTGTTGATAAAGGTTCTGTTGCAGTCAATGGTGTAAGTCTTACGGTATGCAATCCAACCGAAAACACTTTTCAAGTAGCAATTATACCGTACACTTTCGAACATACTAATTTTCATTCCATAAAGGTTGGGACGGTCGTTAATATAGAATTTGATATTATCGGTAAATATCTTAGTCGTATTGCTCAATATCAATAATAATTTGTAATATATAAATAAAAAGAGGATATGTCACAGCGGGCATATCCTCTTCTTTTATTTTAAGAGTAATCTCTTATGCAAGGCGGCGAGAGCCGTCGCTGATTACTACATTATATACTTCAGGTTTGTGGTTGAACTTTTCGTTAAAGCGTTTAGTTGCCACTTCAATGAACTTGTCATAAAGTTCATCTTTAACCAAGTTGATAGTGCAGCCACCAAATCCACCGCCCATAACGCGAGAACCTGTTACTCCACATTCTTTGGCAACATCGTTTAAGAAGTCGAGTTCATCACAGCTAACTTCATAAAGCTTGCTCATTCCATGGTGAGTTTCGTACATCTTTTCGCCAACTGTTTCGTAATCGTTGCGTTCCAATGCATCGCATACATCGAGAACTCGTTGTATTTCGGCGATGACATATTCTGCGCGCATAAAATCTTCAGCAGATATGTTATCTTTCACTTCGTTTAGCATGTCCATGTTAACATCCCGTAGAAATTCTACATGCGGATGTAGTTTTTGAATGGCAGCAACGGCATTTTCACAACTCTGACGGCGTTTGTTATATGCTGAAGAAGCTAATTCATGTTTTACTTTCGAATTCAGCAGAACCAAGCGATAACCAACCGGTTTGAAAGGGAAATATTGATATTCCAATGAGCGGCAATCCAAACGGATCAGACTGCCAGCTTTACCAAAGACAGAAGCAAACTGATCCATGATGCCGCAGTTTACTCCGCAATAATTATGTTCTGTAGCTTGCCCTACTTTAGCAAGTTCAAATTTATCAATCTTGTTGTCTCCGAATAACTCGTTCAAAGCGAAAGCAAAAGTACTTTCGAGTGCTGCAGAAGAAGACATGCCTGCTCCCAAAGGAACATCACCTGCAAAAGCCGTATTAAAGCCTTTTACTTCTACTCCTCGTTTAATCATTTCACGGCATACACCGAAAATGTAACGAGCCCAGCTTGCTCTTGGAGCATCTTTCTCTTCCAATCCGAATTCTACATAGTCTTTCAAGTCGATAGAATAGGCGAGCACTTTCTTGGTTCCATTAGGCTTAATCTCAGCCATAATGCCTTTATCTACTGCACCTGGGAATACGAATCCACCATTGTAGTCAGTATGTTCACCTATTAAATTAATACGTCCCGGAGAAGTATAAATATATCCGGTAGTACCATCGAAATGTTTGATGAACCGGCTTCTTACGAAATCTATATCCATGATATTAATATTTGAGTTTAATTAATCAATTTTGATGTCTTTGTTTACATTCTTGCAACCGATTACGGCATAATAAAGAATGTATGCTACAGCGATGACGATTACCCAATAACTTGTCATGTACGTTGTCTTGTCAGCAATCCAGTTCTGGAGTAGTGGGAGAACGCCGCCACCGACTACCATCATCATGAAGATACCCGATGCCATTGCTGTATATTTACCAAGACCTTCAACTGCCAAGTTAAAGATGCCGCCCCACATTACTGATGTGCAAAGACCGCAAAGAACGAGCAGTAAGGCTGTAAGTGGTACTTGTACCATTCCGAAACCTGAACCGGTAAATACAGGCATAGAAACTTTTGTTGCAATAGGAGCTACCATAGCTACGAGAACTAAGATAATAGCAACAGTAGAAACTACTTCCAGCTGTACTTTACTAGATACAACACTACTGATGAAACTTGATACGAAACGTCCGATTAACATCATGAACCAATATGTACCAGCTACGAATCCTGCGATAGTAGCAGCAGTAGCAGGGTCTAATCCTGCACCTTTAACGGGATCAGAAAGGAAGAAGTTTAATGTACCTGGGATACCAACTTCAACACCAACATATACGAAGATGGCGATTACACCTAAAACAAAATGGCGGAAAGCCCATGGACTCTTTTCGAATACTGTATTGGCAGAATTTTGTTGTGGGTCGCAGATAGGGATGAAAATTAAAATGATGAATGCTACGATGAATACAGCCATTGCTATGAACAATACAGGGTTTACATTTGCAATTGCAGTATCTTTTGTGATAGAACCGATTAATGCACCAACGAGCATAGGAGTAAGAGTAGCCATCAATGAATTGAAAGTACCACCAATCTGGATATATTGGTTTCCTCTTTTACCACCACCGCCAAGAAGAGTTAACATCGGGTTAACGACTGTATTCAACATACATACCGAGAAACCAGCGACGAAAGCACCGAGCAGGTAGATAAAGAAGTTAGCTGGAAGGCTGAACAGAACAGCACCTACACCGATAACACCCGACAAGAACTGAATCAGTACGCCGAAGAATCCAATTGCGATAGCTGCTAAAGCTGTTTTCTTATAACCTATTTTTGTTAAGAGTTTACCGGCTGGGATACCCATAAACAGGTAAGCCAAGAAGTTCATCATGTTACCCATCATGCCTAATGCGCTCGATCCTTCGATACCTGGCTGTTGTTTCCAAATAACGCCGATAGGAGCTGCAAGGTTAGTAACGAATGAAATCATACCGAATAAAAATATCATCGTAACGATAGCGATAATATTACCATTTTGTTTTTTTGTAGAATCCATGTTTTTAGTTGTTTATTAAAAATTATTTATTTTAGATTATTCTCATTTTTCAACGCCGAATTTATAAATGGTAGTCTGTGTATATTCGTCTCCCGGCAATAGTGTGCAAGAAGGGAAGTAGGACACATTCGGTGTATTCGGGAAGAATTCAGCTTCAAAGCAGATGGCACTTCTTGCGGGGAATGTAGCTCCATGTGCTCCGGTAAAGCCGTTCAGCCAGTTACCTGTATATAGTTGAACACCTTCTTCGGTTGTGTACATTTCCATCGTACGGCCGCTGACCGGTTCCTTGCAAGTAGCAGCCAACGTCAGTTCGTTAGCTTCCGGTTTGTTCAAAACATAACAATGGTCGTATCCGGCACCGAAAATGAGCTGTTCAAACCTGTCGTTTATTCTTTCACCGACCATAAATGGAGTACGGAAGTCCATAGGAGTATCTTCTACTTTCAGAATCTCTCCCGTAGGGATGGAATCCTTATTCATAGGAATAAAATAATCGGCATTGATAGTAACGATATTGTTTTCAATAGAAGGGGTAGGATTATTTATTCCAGCCAGATTGTAAAATCCATGGTGAGTCAGATTGACGATAGTAGCCGTATCCGTGGTTGCATGGTAATCGATGACAATGGAGTTCTCATCTTCTTCCAGATGATAACGTATCTGAACTTCCAGTAGACCAGGGAAACCTTCTTCGTTGTTCAAAGAGCGGCGTTTGAATTCTATCGTGCTCTCGTCTATTTGCTCTGCATGCCATACGCGGGTATGGAATCCGGTTGGACCACCATGTAATGAGTTGGGACCATTATTGATTGCCAATTCGTGCTCTTCACCGAATAAAGTGAATTTACCTTCGGCGATTCTGTTTGCATATCGTCCTACTGTAGTACTCAAAAAAGGTTCAGGGCTGTTTATTACACTGTCAATGTTATCATGCCCCAATATGACGTTGGCATAATTGCCATCTTTATCAGGAACCATAATCGACAAGATAGTACATCCGTAGTTAGTTACGGCGACTTCCATTCCTTTTTTATTTTTAAGAATAAATAAATCGGTAAACCGACCGTTTATTTCTTTTTGAAAATCTTTCTGATTCAATCCGGAAAGATTACCTTCTGTAAGAAAAGTGTTCTTCATTATTTTGTTTTTGAAAATTTTCTTATGCAAATAAAACAATTATATTTTTAACCCCAAAGGAATGTAGACAAAAACTATCAAACCTTTTATGAAAGTTTAAAATACTTCTAGTATACATCGTCGTATTTTATTTGACAATCGTTATAAATGCAATTTTAATTTGATTTTTTTTGGTTCTTATTTCATTTTTTATTTGTATGTTTGTCGGCGAAATAAAATAATAATAAATCTAATTATATAAAGAACTAAACGAATTGTTTCAAAGATGTATCCGCTAAAATTTGAACCGATCCTGAAAACAAAAATATGGGGCGGTAATAAGATTATTCCATTTAAACATTTAAGTTCTAACCTTGAAGAAGTAGGAGAGAGTTGGGAATTATCCGGACTTGAAGGTAATGAATCTGTTGTAGCAAACGGACCTGAGAAGGGTTGTACCATTGTTGATATGATTCGTCATTATCGCAGTGAGCTCATGGGAGAAGAGAATTATGCCAATTTCGGTGAGAACTTCCCATTGCTTATTAAATTCATCGACGCACAGCAAGACTTATCTGTACAAGTGCATCCCGACGATGATATGGCTAAATTGCGCCACGATTCATTGGGAAAAACTGAAATGTGGTATGTCATTGATGCCGATAAAAATGCGAAAATCACTTCTGGATTTTCACAATCCATTACAAAAAAAGAATATAAAGAGCGTGTTTTAAATAATACTCTCTCGGATGTACTTCAGAGTTATAATACTCGCCCTGGAGATGTTTTCTTCCTGCCTGCAGGTCGAGTTCATGCGATTGGGGCCGGCGTATTCCTTGCCGAAATTCAGGAATCGTCGGATATCACTTATCGTATCTACGACTACAATCGGAAGGACGCTAACGGGAAAACTCGCGAATTGCATATCGACCAGGCTCGTGATGCCATTAATTACGAAGTCTTAGACGATTATCGTACCGATTACGAACCGTTGAAAGATGAACCGGTGGAACTGGTGGCTTGTCCTTATTTCACTACGTCCTTATACGATTTAACGGAAGAAATCTCCTGTGATTATTCCGAATTGGACTCTTTCGTCATCTTCATATGCTTTGAAGGTAATTGTATGCTTACCGACAACGAAGGGAACAGTCTGCCTATCAATGCAGGTGAGACCGTGTTATTACCGGCTAGTACCGATAATGTGAAATTGGTACCTGTTACTGATACCGCCAAGTTGTTGGAAGTTTATATCTGATAATCATTAAGGTAATATCCTTCGAGCACCAACATATCGGGAAGAATAATAGTACCTGTCGGGGTAAGAATCTATAACTATTCCGCGTGAGCGTGTTGCTGCATGAATAAAGCGGAAACCTTTATTTCCGTTTGCTTCAATAACCATGCCGACATGTCCGATGGATCTGCCGCTTCGAGGACTTCTCCAAAACACTAGGTCACCAGGACGTAAGTTTGCTGTGTCGACAGGCCTGCCTTGTGTGTATTGTGCTCGTGAGGAAGGATTAAGTTTATATCCTAATTGTGCATACACAGCTCGTGTAAATCCAGAGCAGTCGTATGCTCCTGCGCCGCTACATCCACGACCATATCTACTTCCTAATAAGGAGCGCGCGTAGCTGATGAGATATTCTATCGGGTTATATTCTTTATCATTCTTAATTATCGTAGTAATATTGTTGTTAGTGCTTTTTTCATTCTCTTTTGTCATCTCCATTTTCGATAGCCATCCTTCTTCCTGAATGATTAGCGACGTTTTCGGGAAGTCCGATTTTGTCAGTCGTGTCATTTCTTTCACCACCTTATTCTCTTCATCGTTCACAAGTCCGAGACTTCTTTTTTGCAAGAAGGAATAAATTTTACCGCTAAGGAAATTGCCGCCTTTATCCAGTTCTATCTTTAGCAGCGGTGCATAGCCCAGTGTTTTTTTCAAGTTCATCTTATAAGGAGTACAGAAACAACCCAAACTATAAGCAATCAGACGGTTCTTGTACAACTCCATAGCACGAGGAATTTGTGGACCATGACCGAACACTAAGTCGGCACCTGCGTCGACGCAAGCCCTGGCAAACTTGCATACATCCCCTCGTTTTTCTCGATTAAACCGCTCTTTTTTGAAAGGAACATGCGAGAATTGTACTCCTTCGGCACCTCCCGTAAACGAGACGATAACCAAGTTGTGAGTAGCCTTTAATTTCTTTACCAGTTCGATAGCCTTAGGAATGTCGTTGATGGATGGAGAAGCTGAGATATGACTGAAAGCACATATTGCTATCTTCATTCCGTTCCTTTCGATAGTGGCATATTCATATCCGTCATTGAAACCGGCAAAGTCGATGTCGGCTTCTTGCAATGTCTTGATAGTTGACGTTTTTCCCTCTTCACCATAATCCATACTGTGCTTGCTTGCAACGGTCAGCACGTCGAATCCTATTCTCTTTAATTCTTTAGCATATTTAGTCGGCATACGGAATGCATTGACCTTCCCCTTGTCCATCAGTACTGCTTCCAGGTTGCCGATAGTTAAGTCGGCATCTTGAAGTACTGGCACTGCATCGCCAAACATCTCATCGA
>Ga0070399_1001331_pt1 | contig 25944 bp, 27 predicted proteins | sample BioMet4_FD_61217 | JGI IMG/M metagenome (GOLD analysis project Ga0070399, IMG submission 61217) | Microbial communities from bioreactor (seeded with sewage sludge) at LBNL, California, USA - Biofuel metagenome 4 (version 1) | ecosystem: Engineered > Bioreactor > Anaerobic > Unclassified ... | reverse complement strand
GCTTTGGCTTTGGCGTTAGCTGTTGCTTTGGCTGATTATTATTAATTTTTAAGTTTATTTATTAAAAAATTGATTTGTTTTTGAAGGACATTAAGCTCATCAAAAAAGGAAGTCAAGTCAACTTCGTTTAAATAGCCAAGCTGCTGGGCGATGATGATTTGCGTTTCAACTTCAAAAGCAGAACCCTGTGCTATTTCCAAAAAATGGGTAAACTCTTTTTCTGATGTTCGAGATGAACCTTCAGCAATGTTGGATGCTATAGATACTCCTGCTCTTTGTATCTGTGAGGATAATCCATATTTTTCAGTTGAAGGAAAATTCCCAGTTAACAAATAAAGCTCTTTTGAAAGTTTTATTGCGCTTTTCCAGATATCATATTCGCGGAAATTTCTCATAATTTTTGCATTGACTTTGGAATTGGCTTTAGCTTTGGCGTTGGCTTTGGCGTTGGCTTTGGCTTTGGCTTGTTGGCTGATATTAGTTGGCTAACGGCTAATGCTTATGGCTAACGGCTATTGGCTAACGTTTCTTCCCATATCCCGGTATTATCGCACTGCTTGGCAGATTTACTACTCTGTCGGCTAACCATTTGGAGTTTTCGAGGCTGTCGGTCTGGCAATTGGCAAACATGGGTAAACGGTTCATGAGTTCCCAGATGGGACGGGTCATTACGCCATGGTTGTTGGTAAATTCTAAAATTTCATCCCGTTGTGCCCGGTCTTTGGTTATGATTGCATTCAGCCAGTAGTTGGATTTGCAGTTTCCCGGTTCGGTAAAAAATTTGAATTCTGTATCTTTGAAAAATTCTTTATATTTCTCCGTTAAATCCCGCTTTAATTGAAGAAGATAATCTAATTTTTCCATCTGGGCACACCCGAGGGCTGCTGCGATATTGGTAAGACGGTAGTTGTAGCCGGTCATATCGTGACGGTATTCCCAGGGATGGGGAACTTTTGCCTGTGTGGTGACGTGTTTTGCCAATTTAGCAAGGACTTCATCGTCAGTGAGTATCATTCCCCCTCCCCCGGTCGTGATAATTTTGTTACCATTGAAACTCAGTATCCCAAATTTGCCAAAGGTTCCGGTATGTTTGCCTTTGTAATAACTACCAATACTTTCGGCTGCATCTTCTATCAAGGGAATGTTATAGTGGTTGAGTACTTCCAGCAGTTTATCTAACTTTACCGGATGTCCGAAGGTATGCATGGGGACGCAGGCGGATATGCGGCGGTGGGTGTGTTTGTTGAATGGCTGTTGGCCGTTGGCCATTGGCCGTTGGCTGTTGGCTGTTGGCACTTCTCTCATCTCCACATTTTCTTCCAGCCAGGCTTCGACGGCAGAAGGAGAAAGTCCCATGGTTTCTTTGTCCACATCAAGGAAAACCGGATGGGCTCCGGTATAGCTAATGGCATTGGCGGTGGCTATAAAAGTGAGCGCCTGGGTAATGACTTCGTCATCGCGTTGGACTCCGCTTAACTGTAAAGCAATATGAAGCGCCGATGTGCCATTCATGGCGGCTACAGCATATTGAGCGCCGGTATATTCCGCACACATTTTTTCAAAACGGCCCACAAATTCGCCTACACTGGAAACGAAATTGGACTCGATGCATTCCTGCATATATTTTACTTCATTCCCGATAAAACGGGGATCATGCAAAGGGATAAAGTCTGTGGGTTCCTGAAAAGTGGAACGAATAAAGGAAATTAGATTATTTAGGTCTCGCATAGTTATTAATTTTTATTGTTGGCTACTTCGACTTCGCTAAACATTATTGTTAGCTGTTGGCTGTTGGCTTTTAAAAGAATCAAAGTATTTATCTTTAGGTAAAGTTTTGAATATTTCAAATTCAATTTTACTGCTTGGAAATATTATTTTAATTGCTGTTAATATAATTAGCATGAAATCAACATAAAAAGACCTATTATTATAATACCAGATTTCAAGTTTACTTTTATATGGAAAGACATATTCTGTATAAAACAATAAAGGATATATTCCTGAATATGTTACATAAAACTCTTCATCTCTGAAAACTACTGATGAGACACCTGTAATGCCAGGTTTGGATTTATATAAAATTGATTGCGCATCTAAAGAATATAAAGAAAAACCATCATCCATAATTGGGCGAGGGCCAACAAAACTCATACTACCCAACAAAACATTAAACAGTTGTGGTAATTCATTTAGCTTGGTAATACGTAAAATTTTCCCTGTTTTGGTAACTCTTGGGTCATTCCTTAAAGTAATAGCCCCTCCAGACATAGAAAGTGAATTCTTCAGCATTGTTGAAAATTTATATATTTTAAAATATTTATTATTTAGCCCCAACCTTTTTTGTAAGTAGAAAACATCTTGCTTATTAAATAATAATAATATAATTATCACAACAAGAAAGGGTACTAATATAATAATTAGGATAAGAGAACCTACAAAGTCAAAAATTCTTTTACTTATCAAATACATATTTATTTAAAAATTAGATTTTTGTAAATACATCAGAAACTATATTTTAAATTACCTAATAAAATAGAATTATCATGACCCGGATATATCATGGTATCATCATCAAATTGCTCAAAAATTCTTTTAATAGTAGTTATAGCTTGGGTTTTATCACTATATTTTGATTTTGTTACAACTTTGACACCTGGTATCAATGCATCATCTGTAAATAAATTACTACCTATATGAAATGACAAACAATCATTATTATGTCCTGGTGTATAAACCACATACGTAGAGCGTTTTCATATAAAACAATGGTATCATTCTCTTCAATAATTTTAATTTGGGGGCATTTAACTACAAATGGATTTTCAGTATAGAAAGAGCAATTTAACTTTGCTGAATACATGCCCTCTTTTGCATATTTTGATGCATAAATCTTAACATCAGGATTAAAATCATATAAATCATTTATACCGTATATATGGTTAAAATAAGAATGGGTTATTAAAATACCTTTTAGATATTTAGTATGCTTTTCCATCCACTTTATTAAAGACATGCTATTTCCAAGACCGATAATCCATATTCCATTATCTTTCTCAAAAAAATTATAAATGTATTTGATGTAAAAATACTATTAACAAACTTCACAACATTCATTAAATATAAATTACTTATTTTGAACAAAACTCAATAAGGATACCATTCGTTGATTTTGGATGTAAAAACCCAATATCCATTCCTTCGGCACCTTTTTTCGATCTTCTGTCAATCAATGCAAAACCATTTTCTTTTGCCTCTAATAAAGCTTCGTTAGTATTATCTACATCAAAACCTAAGTGATGAATCCCTTCTCCTTTTTTCAATGAAAGAACCAATAGGTCCTTCTATATCTGTGGATTCCAATAATTCTATTTTAGTTTGACCAACCATAAAAAAAACTGTTTTCACAAATTGATCTTCTATATGCTCAATAGCGTAGCATTTTGTTCCCAAAAGATTTTCATAATAAGGGATACTCTGTCAAGACTCTTTACTGCAATCCAATGTGATCAATATAATTTACTTTCATATATATTTATATAGATGATTAATATTGTTTAGATTGTTCCTGAATCAACATGAATATTTTGACCTGTAATAGAATTTGCTTTAGATGATAGCAAGAATGCTACTGTTTCTGCAACTGAATTTATTGATGTTTCTTTTTTTAGTGAAGTCCTTTTATAAATCCTATCTTTTTGTTCTTCAGACAATGTAGCACTCATTGCTGTTTCCATAAATCCAGGAACGACAACATTTGAACGAATACCTAATTCGCCCCATTCACGTGCAGTATTTTTTGAAAATGCTTCTAATGCTGCTTTACTTGAAGCATACATTGCTAACCCCTTATACCCAGTATGAGCACTGATAGAAGAAATATGAATAATTGAACCTTTTGTTTTATTAAATAGCATATTTCGAATAGCATATTTTGTAAGAATCATAGGAGAATACACATTTGTTTGATACATTTTTTCTAATTTATCTAAATTTAAATTAGTAATAATATCATCGTAAGCCATTGCGGCATTATTAACAAATCCATTTAGTACTATATTATTTTTAATAAATTCTTTAAATACAGTTTTATAAAGTTCGTCTGGGTTTGACAAGTCAATACTCTTAAAAAATAATTTTCCAGGGTAATCAACTTCTAGTATTCTAAATTCTTCAGAATAGCTTCTGCTAATCCCATAAACAGTATGCCCTTGGTCTAATAATATCTTGCAAATTGACAAACCAACACCTCTGGAAGCTCCAGTAACTAATATATTCATATTCTTTTTAATTTTCCTGTTCTTGTTATTGACAGTGTATTAACAAATATTATTCTACGCGGTATTTTAAAATCTTGTAATTTTTCTTTTAGAAAATTACGAATGCTTAATTCTGTTAAATTATTTAACTCTTTTATTATTACTTCTGCACAAAGGATATTTCCTAAAATTGAATTTTGTTTTCCAAAAACCACTACCTGAAGTATTTCAGGCATTTCCAGAATTACACTTTCTACTTCTGTTGGATTTACTTTATATCCACCTATGTTTATCAATTCATTTTTACGGCTTTTAAAACGAAACAAACCTTCTTCCTCATTAATCCATTCTATTAAATCTCCTGAGTGATAATAATCACCGGAAAAAGTAAAGCTATCAGATTTACCAAGTAAGGATTTATGTATCAAGAGCTCGTTATTTTTGACTTTTATTTTATTACTAATAGCTGATGGAATCAGAAAATTTTCATTTTGTGCAAAAAATAAAGACCCAGCTTCTGTTGAAGCATAAATATTATTGATTTTTGCATTTGGAAAAATTGAGAGCATCATATCATGCAATTTCCTGTCAGATTTTTCACCGCCGAATGTTATACGTTTAACTGAATAATATGATTTCTCCACAGGTAATAAAAGACGATAGAAAGTGGGTGTTGCAGAAATATGAGTTATTGAGTATTTCTCAATTGTTTTATAAATCAGATTTCGGGATTGATTAAATATATTGAACAAAGTATTCATATTTAAAAATGCCTGAAAAAAAACCTGTAAGCCTGCCATATGAGTTGGATTGTATGCAAATCCCCATCTTTGGTTATTATACTTTTCAGAAATACGAACAGACCTTGTTAATGTTTGAAATGTATGAATTACTTTCTTTGGTTGACCCGTTGTCCCTGAGGTGAAAATTGAAATTTCGGAAGTTGATTCATGAATTGATTTCAGAATATCCTCAAAAGATGAAACCTGAATCGGTGTTATTGGTGACGATACATTGATTGTATTGTCGTTCAATCCATCAATTTCGAAATCATTTATATCAAAATCAATTAATACTATTGGCTTATTAGCTATGATTGCTTTTACTAAATTTAAAAAATAAAGATATAGATTATTTGTCTTTAAATAAGGAAAATAGCATTTTGTGTTTTGTATATCCAGCAGAAATGTATTGTATGAATAAACTGTATCTTTATCGTATAGAAAATAAATCATTATTTTAATTTTTCGTATATTTCACCTATACTAGCCACTAATCCATCTTCGAATATGTCTATTCCAAATTCATCTTCTATACGAACAGTAAGTTCAGCTAAATCAAAGGATGAAAACTGAATTTGTTCACGCAGTTTATCGGTAGGATGAATCTCTGCTAAGGCTGGTAAATCTTTACTTTTTCTTATATAATTTATTATTTCTAAAACTTTTTTTTCCATTTTATTTATTTATTGGTTCATAAAAATGCGTCTCTTTCAAACTACATGCTATACTACCCCATGACAAGCCAACACCTATTGCATTCATAATAACTTTTTCAAGGTTATAATTACTATAAATGGAATATATATCAGATAATAACAAAGGAATGGAAGCTGGACCCGTATTACCATAATTAGTTACATTAACAGGAACCTTATCTGATTCAACTTTTAATTTCTTACGAATACTATTAACCATAAACTTGTTCGCCTGATGCAGAGCAAATAAACCAATTCCTTCTTTTTCCCATGCCATTTGATCAATCAATTCGTTCACATTTACATGTGCCTTTGTAATTGCAAAATCAAAAGCAACTGCACCATCCATAAATAGATTTTCTTGTGAGCGTCCATTTCCATCAGCATCAAAAACTAACTTTTTTGTGTCGTCATTTGAAGGCCTTCTAAAACCTCCAGCTGGGACAATTACATGATGATATCCACTTCCATCAGAACATATATTGAATCCCATTGGAGAATTACCTTTTGTTACTAATGTTGCAGTACCACTATCTCCAAAAATCATTCTAACAGATCTGTCATGTTTATTAATTAATTTTGAAGTTGTATCTCCGGCAAGCACCAATACATTTTCACAAGCACCACTATTAATCCATAATGCAGCTTGAAAAATCCCATAGATATAACCAGAACAACCATAAGGTATATCAATACAAACAGTTTCTTTTTTCAGACCTAATCGTTCTTGTAAAACAATTGAAGTTGAAGGCAAAATATAATCAGAGGTCTGTGATACAAAAACTAAACCATCTATTTCCAGCTTGTCAATATCTTCTTTTCGAATTAAGTAGTTTGCTGCATCAAAACACATATCCGATGATGTTTGATTTTCTTCAGCAATACGTACACGCTCAATTCCAGTAGCTTTTATAATATTTGCTACATCTTTTTCTCCATACAAATCACCCAAGGATGCTAACTCAAAGTTTTTCTCAGGTAAATAGGAAGCAATTGCAGCAATCTTAATATTTTGTATTATCGTTTTCATATAAATATTTATAATAAAGTAAAGCCTCCGTCAATAAGCAAGTTAGAACCAGTAACCCAATTACTTGCATCAGACAAAAGGTAAATACTTGCATGAGCTACTTCAATAGGTCTTCCAAATCGTTTTAAAGGATACAGTTTTTTTTCTTCATCCAGTTGTTCCGAAGTAATTACACCTGCGTCAAAAATAGTAGTTTCAACTATACCCGGATTAACACTATTAACCCTAATTCCTTTTGATGCTAAATCCAAAGCGAGTCCTTTAATCATTCCATTTATTGCACCTTTCGAAGCTGAGTAGATTGTTAAGGCAATCGCTGAAGTAAACACACCCGAAATTGATGAAATAAATACAATTGAACCTCCATTAGTAATTTTTTTTTCTTTCAAAACCCTGCGTGTAATCTCTAATGGTGCATAAAAATTAACATTCATTACCTCATCTAATTTTTCTCTGGTAGCAAATTGAAAAGGGGTGTTATTTGGTAAACCTGCTGAATGAACAATTCCATTAAGTAATGGAAGTTCTTTAAGCAGAAAATCGATTCCATCCTCTTTATTTAAATCAACAGGAATCAATAAATGATTATGACCTTCTAGCTGCTTAAAAGTATCCTCAAGTCTCTGAATATTACGCCCAGTTATTACTAACGTTGCTCCTAATTTTGAGCACTCTATTGCAGTAGCTTTGCCAATACCCGAAGAAGCACCCGTAACAAGTATAGTTTTCCCTTTTAATGAAAATGGGTTATACATAGTTATTTAGATTGCACTAATAAAAACAGATCATTTATTGTTTTGCAATTACGTATATCTGCTCCGGTAATTCTAATTTCCATTTCTTCATCTACCATTGCAATAATTGATAATGCAGTTAAAGAGCTCCATTCTTCCAACTCTTTATAAATAGTTTCTTGGGTAAATAAATTCTTAGGAGTATCGTCAAATTGCTCCGCAAAAAGATTAACAAATTCGTTTATTTCCATGGTTTTTAATTTTAAAATATTAATATTATTTTTATATATTGAAACTTCCATAATGGAAGAAACTTTCTTTTCCGGACACATTCTTGCAACTATTTTTTGCAAAGTGTCATCAGGTCCTATTTCATAATACTCCTGAACACCAAATAGCTCCAGATTGTTCACCATTGATGTCCATAAAACCGGATGGGTAATATGTTGTATTAAATTATTCTTAATTTCATATACATCAGTATGTAATTTACCATCAACACATTGGGCAATCGGACAAAACGGAATATTAAACTTTGTTTCATTAATAATTTTTCCTAATTCTTTCTCAGCTTCTTCCATAAAAGGAGAATGAAAAGATCCACTAATACTTAATGGAACTGCCTTTTTTGCTCCTTCAGCTTTAAATACTTTGCATGCAGTTCTTATTCCCATTTTTGAACCCGTTATAACTACTTGACCTGGGCCATTATAATTAGCAAAATAAATTGGTTCACCTGTTTCTTCCGAAATCTCTTTAATTCTTCTTTCAATATGTTCATCAGGAAAGCCAATTACCGCACCCATTGCCGTATCATGTTTTTCACATACTTTCTGAGCAATTAAAGCCCTGTTTAAAACGAGATTTAATCCATCTTCAAAGGACAGTGTTCCATTAACTACCAATGCAGCAAATTCACCAAGAGAATGACCAGCTACAACATCAGGTACAATATCATTTTGAGTTAATGCTAGTATTGTTGAATACAAAAAAACAGCTGGTTGAGTATTTTTTGTTTCAGTAAGTTCTAATTCTGAACCTGTAAACATAACATCAGTTATACGCCTGCCTAAAATTTCATTCGCACTTTCAAATAAATTTCTTGCTTTGGAAAAATTATCATATAACTCTTTTCCCATACCTTGCCTTTGTACTCCCTGTCCAGGAAAAATAAATGCTTTCATTTTTTATTTTATTTTAATCTAACAGCAGGATTTCCATAAACTGTTGTATTTTCTTTTACATTACGTATTACAAAACTCATTGCACCTACACTAGCCCCCTTTTCTATTGTAACATTATGATTTATTACTGATGCTGTATGAACAGTGACAGAATCTTTAATAACAACACCTCCTACACAAACAACATTACAATCTAAGCGACAAAAAGAACCAATCTTCGCATCATGACCAATGACAGTAGAAACTTGTATTAAACTATGATCTCCAATAATGGTATTAACACCAATAACAGCATTTTGTAATATTATACACCCGCTACCTATTTCTGCATTATAATGAACAGAAGCACTTGGATGGATTAAATTTATAAAGCCCCCCCCCTTATTTAAAATTGTCTGTACTTTTTTGATCTTATTTTCCACATCACCAAAAGAACAAATGAAAACATCATCTGGTTCAATGTTATAATCATTTACTGTACCTAAAACCGGAGGATAATTCTTAAATGAATTAATTGCATCTGGCCAATCATCAAGAAATCCTTTAATCTGATATTCTTTATTGTAACCTTCACAAACAGTTGCAAGGTTATATATTTCACGCCCCATACCTCCGGAACCAATAATTATTAAATTTTTCATAGAAATATTAAATCACAAATAATTACAACTATTTACCTATACCCATTCAACTAAACCATCAACTATTGTACTATATGCATTTTTTGTTGTATATTTTTCTGCAAACAATATCCTTGCATTATCCTGATACCTTTTTTGTAAATTTAAATCATTTTCAAATATTGATACTGAATTTTTAAAAGCATTTATATCACCAGAAATAATCTTAAATCCACATTCAGCATCCACTATAATATCTCCTATATCAGTGGCAGTATCTGTACAAGCAATTACTGGCAAACCTACTTCAAGATATGAAGTTAATCGTGATGGAAAGTTTGGAATAGTAAATTTAGGGTTAAGGAAAATAAGACCAATATCAGCAGCAATAAGCATTTTTTTAAATTCTATTGGAGAAACTCTTTGTTGAAGAATTACATTACTATAATTACTTGTTGTTACAAATTTTGAAATTTTATCATACCATGTTCCGTCTCCAACAATTAGAATTTTCACAACTGGATTATTTTTGTATGCTTCTATAATATCAATTAAAAATGTTAAACCTTGTGATATACCAAGATTACCGCCATAAATAAGTAGTAAGTCCTGTTTTTCTATTGAAAGTGATGTTCGGATATTTTCTCTTATGTTAGCACTATCTCCATCAATTATAAACCCTCTGTCTTTAAAACTATTTGGGCATACCTCAACTTTTTCTGGTTTAATATAGGAATTGTGTTTTAAAAGATAGTTTACATTTGCAGGCGACATACAACCAATTCTATCCGATAACATATAAGTTTTCTTTTCTTTTCTTTTAAAATACCAATAAATAGGATTCCATTTTGATAATAGTCCTAAATCTAATGCATTCTGAGGAAAAATATCTTTTAACAATAGATAAGTTGAAGCATTTGACCTTACTTTTAAATACCTGATAATTCTGTTGTATTGTATCGGTGGAGTAGAATAAATTACTAAATCGAATAAAACATCAGGAAAACTCTCCTTAATACCCATTATTATCTGAGTCTGAAATTTTAATAATGCTATGCCTTTAGCAATGTAATTTGAATTATACGTTATATTATCAGTTTTAACCCTCAATACTTTAATCCCATTAGATTCGGTTAAAAAACTTTCTTTGCCGTAACGTTTCTCAATAGAACAAACAACATAAACTTCATGCCCATTTTCTACAAATTCTTCCATTAAATCAGAATACAAATTAGACTCTGAAGAATATCTTGGATAAGCAATTGTAATAAAAATTATTTTCATTTAAGAATTATTTTACTCCCCACCACATATTACTCAAACCGGTATTTCCCAAAATTAACTTTAACACTCTCCATGAAGTATCTGTAATAGTATAATCCTGTACAATCTGAGGACATCTTAAAAATAAATGCTCATTTACAACAACACGAATACTATCTAAAACAGTTTGAGGATCGAAATCTGTTAGAATTATCGTTCAGGCATCCTGAGCTTAAGGACGCTCCATAGATTGACGAAGAGAAATAGCAGGAAAATTTAAAATAGAGGATTCTTCGCTAATGGTTCCGCTATCTGATACAGTACAAAGTGCATTCATCTGAAGATAAACATAATCCACTCCCCGCATGGCTGCATCCAGACTGCGTTTATTAAGGGTATCACCGTTATAATATTTTATTTTATCGTTATGATAAAATTGACGCATATTATCCTACTTTTTTTCATCATAACAAAAAAAAATTCTATTTTTTTAATGTTGGTTTCTAAAAGTGGTTGAGTACTGCATTGCCAAATAAACCAATACCAGCAGTGATAAGGAGAATTTTGTTGTTAAAAGAAGCATAATAAATAATTTATTTTTCAGCAAATTCTTCTAATTCTTTTATTGAAATAATGTCTTTTTGAAACAAATGGATATTAGCTTTAATTTTTGTTTCTGGCATATCCTACCATTTTATTTCAAGTAACTTATCTAGAATTGATTTATCAAAACGATTGCGAATTATCAAGAGTAGATAACTTGCTGTCATAAAGGTATTTTCCTTTATGAGAAATTAAAGCATCATATCCGTAACTATCCAAAATAAAATACAAATGATCCAATTCATTCTAAAAATTATATACAGATGATGCAATAAAAACCTTTATGTGATTTTTTGCCCAAACACCCTTATTTATATATAATATATCAATTAAATTCATAAACTTAAAACTTCCTTTTACGACCGGGAAAACCTGGTAATTTTATCAGCTACTCGTTTGTTATTCAACGGAAATAATTCGCATCACTTTTCCAGGTATATTTATTTTCTGTAAATTTAAAGTTTGAACACCCAAAATATGAATCCCATTTTTGTACTCTAAAGATGTTTTTTGATGATACTTTCTCTCCAAAGGGGTAACCATATACACTTCATGTTCCTCATCTCTAAATTTTCGCATCAGATCTGAATAAATTCTTCTTTTTTCAATATCTTGAAAACGAAAAATGGTAAGAAAAAGGAGTCCGATTTTTGACATTTGATATTATTGATTATGAATGAAATAGTTTTGCTTGAAAATTTTAAACTAAATCTCTTATAAACTTTACATAAACCTTTCGCAGCTCAATTAAAAGTATGCCCATTTTGTTTAAAGGGATTGTGATTTTACAAGATTCTCCTTTGTTATTCTGATCAAGGAATGAAATGGAACGGTTGGAATGAATTCAACTTTGGCATGTGCAACTGCATTTCTAATATGTCTAATATAAGTGATCCCATTGGAATCTTACGAATATGTTGAAACTGCTTCAGTTTTTATTTCATTTACTTTATTGTTCAGCAATTCGAATTCTAAAGGATTTTTTTCAACAATTGTTTAGGAATTACAAGCATTGAATATAATATGATTAGCATAGCCCATTGATTATCAATCCAAATAATGGGTAATTTGTCCTTCAATAATTGATCTTCAAAATTAAATTTTTAGAATAATCACTATTTAAAAAGTTATGATTTTTCAATTCAGCTAATAATGCTGTTGCAAAATAGGATTAGATTATTAAATTATCTTCTTGAGATATGATTTTCATTTTTTAAGAAGTTTTTAGGTTCTTTTTTAAATTAGTGCAATAGCTTATTGTACATATCCAAATATTTTTGAAATTGGCTTTTTTTATTAAATTTTGTAACTGCTCTTTCTCTACATTTTTGTGAATAATATTGTTTACCATTAGCTTTTACGATTTCAATGGCATTCAAAACACTATGTAAATCTCCTTTTTCAACAATAAATCCTGTTTCTTGTGACACAGCTTCAACACTTCCACCTGTATTGTAAGTTACAATGGGAGTACCACATGCTAGAGCCTCCAAGTTTGTAGTTGGAAAATTATCTTCATAAGTTAGATTTAGAAACAAATCCGCCAATGAATATAAATCTGCTAATTGATTTATTTTTTCAGTTCTTTTTATTCCAATAATATTATTTGGTAGATCATCTATTTGTTTTTGTTTTAAACCAACTAAAACAATTTTTGTGTTCTTATCAATGAGAGTTGATAATTTTATAAAATCCTTAAGTCCTTTTCTTTCTGACCATGGACTTGCAACACCTAGAATAATAAATTCACCCTTTATTCCAAACTTATTCCTTGTTTCATCATTTTTACTAGTAGGTTGAAACACATTAATATCAATTCCGTTATTAATTATCATTATATTATGTGAAGAAAGAAAAGATTCTTTAATTATGTCTCCCAACCAATTTGAAACAGGAACAATAGTTAGATTCTTTATTGAATTAAATAATTCCTTTTTTTCGATATAGTTTTTCTTTGATCTATCAAATACAAAACTTGCAGGATAAGATTTTATAAGAGTACAAGAATAACATCCTATTTTCCACTTCTCACAACCAACAGAATCAAAATATGCACAATGACCAGTAAAAGACCAACAATCGTGGAATGTCCAAACAATTGGTATATTTAATTTTAAAAGATATTCAAATAAAACTTTTGAATTGATATAGTAACCATGAATATTATGAAGATGAATAATATCAGGTTTGATTTTATCAATCTCTTTTATAAATTGCTTGGTTGCCTTTTTAGAAGAAAATCCAAAAGAATGATTATCAAATACACGAGTTAATAAACCATGAACCTTTATATCAAAACCACTACCAATTCTTATAGCCTTGTTTTTACTATTATTATTTGTCCTCCCATAAGCAACATAAGACTCCCAACCATGCGAAACAGCAAGTAATCCAATATCCTCAGCAATCCTACCAGTAGAACCCGAATTCGATGTTACATTAATTTGAAGTAGTTTCATTGTTGATTATGAATTAAATAATACTTTTTTAAAAATATTCACTTTAAAATCAGGTGTCCAATAATTGTCAATTTCTTTATAACAATTTTCACGTATAACTTCTCTATCATTATTTGTTTGAAATCATAAAATTATTTTTTCAGTCAAACTATCTATATTCCCTTGCTCAAAAAATCATCGGTAACACCTAAAACTATAGCTTCAAATTCTGGACCTTAATATGGGAAATTATTATGAGTATTAATGGAATTCCGTAAACCATTGAATGCATTGCAGTAAGTCCAACATTACCTGGTGAAACACATAAATCTGCAGAGGAATTAACTCCCCAGCCAAGAAGATTTGATAAATAGAGTAAATTAGCTAATAAATGAGGTGATTTATAAGATTAATGGTAAATATGTGGATTGATTCCTTGGATTTGTTAAATTAGTTTTTTAGGTTTTGTGAACACTAAACAATAATCATCAAAAATCCTAGTTCTAATTTTATTTAAATACACATCAAAAATAGAATTAATTTTAATTGATTTAGATTCACTATGAATATTGCATAAGCAACAACTATTCCAACCCTTATTAAATGCCACTAAACCTTATTTGTTCCGCAATATGACCAACAAAACCTCTATTTATTTAAATGAATATTCATAACCTATTCTAATTAATCATTTTATTTAGATATTGCGCATGTGTTGGCCTTTTTGAATCTACTACCTTTGCAACTGTTATTGCACCATTACGTGCATATTGCACCATTTTAGAATAGTTATTTATAGCAAATTCTAATCCCTCTACAATACTATCTGTAGATTTAGGTTTGATTTCTTTACAATTATATCCATCTTTCATTAAAGCAGGAATACCCCCAACAAAAGTTGTAATAATTGGAGTACCAAAAATCATTGCTTCATATAATGTTCTTGGAAAACCCTCATGGTAAGTAGGAAGTATGTATGTATCTGAATTAATATAATAATTTCTAATTTTAATTACGTCAAACTCTGCTCCAATAAAATTTACAATATCACCTATTTCGAGTTTATTAGTAATTTCTTTTGCTTTCTGTAAAAACCCACCATTTCCAACTAAAGTCAATGTAAATAAATAATTCTTATCTTTTAATATCTTTACAGCACTAAGCAATTCTTCAATACCTTTATCAAATTCAATTCTACCTAAATATAAAAGTTTAAATTTATCAATTAACGAATACACCCTATCCCTTACCATATCATTATTTGTGAAAGGAATCATAGGACGGATTGTATTTGCAACTTCTCTTTTAGCAATATTGTTTACAAATTGAGTAAATGAATCTAAAACAGTAAAAACAGTAAATGATTTTTTATAAATAAAATGAGATGCATTGTCATTTAAATTATTCTCACCCCTAATATATAACCCATATTTCTTACAAAACAAGATACACAAAAAAGCAATAAACTTAAAAGCATTTGGATAAAAGATATATACAAAATCAGATTTAATAATTTCAGGTATAGCACGTAAATATAAAAGGATATAATTTATTATTTTATTATTCCTTCTATTAAGTGAAGCTATTTTTATACCATTTTCATTCAGTTTAAAAGTTTGTACAGTATCAACTGCCTTGACTTTTTGACCAAACATTGTTACATCTAAACCAAAATTCAAAAGTTCTTTTGCAAATAATCCAGTTTTAGGTTCACAACAATAATCCCCATCCTTAGGGGTTAAAGAAGAATTATCAAATAAAAGTATTTTCATATTAAGAAAGATAAATTAGACCAATAATTTGTAAAGCAATAAAACTAAGTATTGCAGTTAAGGTGATTTGTTTTCTATCACTTTCACTAATATGATTATATACAATAAAAAACAAAATATAAAACATACAATAATATGCCATCAATCGTCTCTGCGAAATTACGGCTGATTGCAAATAAAGAAAAAATAAACCAATCCACAATTGATAGTGAAGTGGTTTAGAAATATAATCTTTGGTTTTTTCCCTTAACCCCTTTGAAAACAACCAAAAAAGTATATATACAATTACAAACCAATTAAAAAAAGAAGCAATTGATAATGGAAAACTCATAATATTATAAACTTCTTTACCTAATGTAGTACTTCTTGCCAATTCAGGCGTAAATCTACCCCAAAAAGGAATAGGTTGAACAGCATTATAAATAATAGATATAAAATTACCTGCAATTGGAATTTTTTGCAAATTAGAAATCACGCCACTACCTTTTTTTTCTACATTTTCTACATAATTTTCTTGATTCGCATTAAGTACAGTATCAATACTTTTATAATTTGGAATTACAAGAGAGAAAAAAACAACTCCAACAATTAATGAAATGATTAATACATAATTTCTTTGTTTTATATTTTTAAGTGATAGTAAAAGATACGTTGGAATAAGTACGAAAAGAAATAAACCAGATTCTATTCTAAAAGTACAACAAATAAATATAACAAGAATTAATTTAAGTAAATTAGCAACAGAAAAATTCTCCTTAAAAGTAAAATATATTGCTAAAAGATACAACAATAAAATATGAATATCCCTTAATGTTTGAAAAGAATAAAAGAAAATTATAGAAAACAAACAAATTGTTAAAGAATTTTTATATGCTTTAATCTTATCAATATTATTGATTAATAGTAATTTAAACAATACAACGCCAACAAATGAATATAGAAACAGAACTGACAAATTTTGTCCTATATAAAAATTTGCATTAAAGATATTACCTAAGAAAGCAAATAAAGTTGAATAAGTGAAATATCCATACTGATATCTATCTAAAAACGCATACGATCTCCATATATCGTTCAGGGAATTAGAATAACTACCAAGAGATAAATATCCTTGAGTTATTGGATGAAAAGTACTTGCAATGTCTGGAGAGAACAAATAGTCATAGCCATGGTAAGTCATATAAGCATAGCAAGTCAACATGTAAGCTGCTCCTGCTGTATATAATATACTATATATTTTTAATACATCTTTTTTATACGTTTTATTCAGCAAACTACCTATTCCTAAACCAATAACATATACTACAAGCATAAATATCATTGTTTGAACATCCACAATGAATATTCCAATAATATAAAGTATTATGATTAACAACATTTGTTTTTATTATTTAACTAATAAAATTTTGTATAATAAGCTCATCCGAAATAAAATGTTTTTTAAATCATTTCACATTACTTGTTCCACCATCCAACCGCAGAAATCAAAAATTTCTCCCTCGTGCCAATTTATATCCCTATCCCAATACCCTTCACATTTATCATAAGCATGTGCAGCATATCCATAAGAGATCTCTACAATTAGCGGATTATTACCCTTATCAGAAACAAAATCATAAGCAATACTTTGGGATTTAATTTTTTCATTAACTTCAAATGCAATCTTTACACAACGTTCATCAATTTGATTCTTATCATATATAATATTCCCACCACCAGAAGCTCTAAAATCTCCTTTTCTAACCAAACGTTTTAAAGCAAAAGCTTTATCCCCAACAACCACAATTCTTATATCAAAACTATTATTAGGAATAAAATCCTGGAAATAAACATAACCCTTTTCTTTTACATACATTTTTGAATAATTTGTTCCAATAAAAAGTCTTATTATTCCTTTAATAACTGCTAAAAAATTTTCTTTTCCTCCCTTATAATTTGCATATCGCAGTTTTAAATGATTAATTTTATCAAATTGAGAAAAACCTTTTCCAAAAGCTTTTAAAATAAGTTTTTTTGCCTGTTTATTGTTTTTAACTAACTTAACATTTGAACTTCCAGACCCGCCTCGAAGTTTAAACACTTTTGGAAAATCAGTTTTATTTATCCAATCAAGAGCTTCTTTTTTGGCATAAAAAACATAAGGAGGAACCAATGGAGCACCAATTGCTTCTAATAGATATTTCTGACCTACCTTATCATCAAAATGCCAAGTTGTTTTGAAATTAGGAAATACTTTCATTCCTCTTTGCTCAAGTGAATAAAGTAATTGCTTAGCAAATAATGCATCCCTATAATCATAATTACTGTGATGCCACATAAATGCAGTGCAATCCTCTATTTGCTTAATAATGTCGGAATCATAAGCATTTACTAGCTTATATTCAATATTATTTTTCTTGCAATAATCAACCCAACGATTAGCAAAGAAGCCATCTGATTTTGTATTATGTATTGCTATTTTCATTCTCTAATTATTGAATTATCTTCTCAATTATATCTTTATGTGATTCACATCTTATAAGGTTTAATAATAGTAGTTTATATCTACCTGTAATAAACGAAGGTAGTAATTTTCTTCTTTGTAATGCCAAAACATATCTATATCTTAAAGGTTCAAGATATGAGATATATTCTGATTTTTCTTTATCTATTTGTTTTAGAAAAGTACCCTCCAATAAGTTATTATCTTCGATTATATTATTTAATTCTCTAATCTTTATATCAAATTTTCCTCTGTTTATTATTAATTCAAAATTTGGTTTTTCTCCACATTGAATATATGGAATTAATTCAAAATCAATTTTATCATTAATGGATAATTTTAAAATAAATCCTTCTTCCCATAATTTATTTCGTTTTTCTTGTGTGGAATCAAAACAAAAGTTTCCTAATCCATAGAAAATTGGTTTTCTTTTATATACTTCATATCCTGAATAACAATGTTGATGATGATTTACTACCACATCAGCACCTGAATCAATAAAAAATTGATATGTTTCTTTCATCCTTGGAAGAGGTAATTGATAATGTTCCCTACCCCCATGAACTATTACTAAAACATAATCGGCTTTTTCTCTTGCTTCTTTAATTTGATAATGGTTTTGAATTGGATTTAATGGAGATGAACCTCCTGTTGTATCTGAAGCAATTGACCATTCTCTTTCGCAGAAATTCATAAAAGCTATTTTCTTTCCATCAATTTCTTTATAAAGAGTTTTCTTAGCCTCATTAATATTTATCCCCCCTCCAAAATAATCAATAGAATATTCTTTTAATGTGTCAATAGTATCCTTAACACCGACATCTCCATAATCATAAAAATGATTATTTGCCAAGGTTACAGAATCAAAACCAGCATATTTAATTGCTTCAACAGCATTCTTTGTACATTTCAAATTTGGACCAGTTTTCTCAATTGGTTTAGCATCATTAATTACAACTGGAGCTTCAAAATTCAAAATAGAATAATCAGCTTTATCAGTAATATCCTTCACTTGAGAAAAAATATCATCATATCTTTTCCCCTCAATCAATTTTTCAACCCTCCTACGAGGACAAAAATCCCCTGCTATTATAATGTTTACATTTTCCATTACTTAGATTCATAAATTAAAGTTCCTAATTGTACAGAATTCATAAATTCAACATCAGGCCATTTTTTCAATATTTCTTTAAATAAATTCTTTATTATCAATATATTCCTATCTCTATTAATCGGGTTGAGTCTACCGATATAATTAACTCTATGTGATGAAATTATTGCAGGTTTTTTTAATTTAAATACACTATCAATTTGTGATAGTGAAGAATCAATCCAATCTTTATTAATATCTAAAGAAGGCTCAAATGTCACATTGCGAACTAAATTTATTTGGCTATTATTATTTTCCTCACCTAAATATCTACTGACTAATTTATAATGACTATCATTTAATATAGGCTGATTTATAACAGATATTCCTTGAATAAACTTAACCCCATTTTTATGAATAACATTTTCTAAAGATTTACCCCATACATAATTAGGTGCAATGAAAGACTCCGAATTATAACCAAACAATTGCTTAAAAATATCTAACCCATCTTCTACAATCTCATTTACTTTCCTTTCTTGTTCAAGAGATTCAAAATCAAATGCAGGCAAATAAGATTTTCTTTTCTCTGAGGTGATTTTTGTACTTATTCCATAAACGCCTAAATCAAATGCATATTTTGTCTCAGGAAGATTCTGCCTTAAAGAATTTAACCATCTATCTACATTTATATGTTCTCTACCATGATTTTGAATAAAAAAACAATTATTTGATAAACCTTGCTTCCATAAACTTAATGAATTTTCACAACCTTTTATTTCTTTAAAACCATCTGTAATTAATTTGTAATGATAATCATTAAAATTACTTTCTCTAATTTTATCAAAATCAGGATTTGCAACAACTGCATTTGCTGTTAAACACAATGAATTTCCTTTAAAATCTTTAATAGAGTACAACATATCGAATAATAATGATAAATCGTCTTCTGATGCAATTGAATCATTAGAACAAAATGAACATTTATCAACTCTTATACCATAGTTTAATAATTTATCATACACTTCCTTAGAAGGCATGCGAATACTACCCCAATCATCAGATTCTATTACAATAATTTTTCTATCTATTGTCCATCCTCTTCTCTGGTTTATATAATCCATTGTGCGATTTTGCACTGCCTTAGCATAATGTTGAACCGATTTCATTTTGGTCTTTCTTCTAATTCTCTTAACACTTTTGCAGGACTACCTGCAACAATTGTCCATGCTGGCACTTCTTTGGTTACTAAAGCACCTGCAGCAACTACTGCACCTTCTCCAATTGTAACCCCAGGCATAATTATTGCTCCCATACTTACACAAGCACCTTTTTTTATCAAAACTGGTAATTTCAAATGAGGAACATCTTTATATCTTTCACCTTTATAATAAATTGACATATCTCTTCTGTGACAAAGAATTAAAGCACGACTTGCTATCCAAACATCATCTTCAATTGTAATTAATTTTGCATTACCTACATCAAAATAAACATCCCAACCAATTGAAACGTTTTTTCCCATATTGCATCCCGTCATCTTCCATAAATATGATCTCACATTTTTAAATCCAATCAAAGTGAGAAAAGAAGGAAAAATTGAAAATCGAGCGATTTTATTTAAATAAAAAAACCAAAGTATTTTAATACCATTTGGTTTATTTATAACTTTTTGAATGGAAATGTATAATTGTTTCATTAGTTATTCAAGTTGTATGATATTAACAATCTACTTATTATATGCATCTATAATATCTTCAACAATACTTGCTGTATCACAATCATCATACATTTTTTTAGCATTCTTAGAAAAAACATCGTACTGCTCTTCTATTCTACATATTGCACTTTTAATGCTATTAGAATCGTTCATGTCTAGACATAGTCCTGCATTATATCTTTCTACCGTATTTTGAAGACCTGGAATTTCATTTGCTAACATAGGGATACTAAAACCAGAATATTCCCAAATTTTATTTGGAGCACAATATATAGTGTTTAATGAAAAATATTCATATGTTACAATACCAATTCTCGCATAACTTGTTATATTCAAATGATATGGAGCCTTAATATAATCAATAAATATTATTGACGGAAATTTCTTTTTTAGAAAATCAACATACTCTCCACCATCTCCCATAAGGACTAATGTATAATCTGATAATTCTGATACGGCTTTACAAACTGCATCTAAATTTCGGTCAATAGTAATATGACCTTGAAAAAGAATAATTTTTTTTCCTTTCAGTTTTTCAGAATATTTACTTGGTAACTCTTTTTCTAATGGATGATTGTATGGTTTATTTGGTAATACAATTGGAGTTTCTTTCAATTTAAACCAAACTCTCATAATTTGAGAACGATTATATTCACATGCAACATTAACTTTTGCAGAACTAACAATAGGCTTCATTTTTTCAAGTAACTTAGGATTTTTATCGTTCAGCTCATATGTACTTAAAATATATTTTTCCTCTTTGAGAAATTTAGGTATCTTTATTGCAGTCTTTTCAGATATTACCCACAAAATATCATATTCAATATTTCGAGCATCACAAGGAGCTTTTTGAGAAAACACATATCCACTCTTATATCTATTTCTTATTCTTGAAAATATTCCTTTGGGGACTTCTCGTTGATAATAACGAATTATTTTTACACCTTGAGGTTTATATATAATATCAATTTCATCATCGATTTCAGAAGATATAATTGAAATATTATATAAATTTGTTGTCAATAAATAATCTAATAAAGCAAGAAAAGGAGGCAAAGCACTCATTCTTCCATTGTGCAAAAATAAAATATGTTTTTTCATATTAATTGTATTTTATTAAAACATTTGCTATTCTTTTACAAGCCAAACCATCTCCATAAGGATTATTAGCTTGGCTCATTTTAATATATTCATCTTGATTATCTAGCAAAATAGAAACTTCATTTACAATTTTGTTATAATCGGTTCCTACAAGTTTAACAGTTCCGGCTTCTACTGCCTCTGGTCTTTCAGTTGTATCTCTCATAACTATAACAGGTTTCCCTAAGCCAGGAGCTTCTTCTTGTATACCACCACTATCAGTTAATACCATTGTAGACTTTTCCATTAAATATACAAATGACAGATATTCTAACGGTTCAATAAAGTATAAGTTGGATAAATCACTTAAATTCTCACCAAAAATCTCATGTATTGGTTTACGAACATTTGGATTCAAATGCATTGGATAAACAAAATCAACTTCTGGATATATTTGAGAAAGTGTTTTTATGGCCTTACAAATATTAACAAAGCCTTCTCCAAAATTTTCTCTCCTATGTCCAGTTATTAGAACAAGTTTCTTCTCTTCATTTAACCTATTAATATCATATCCAGATTCTAATAATAATTTTTTGAGTTTAATATTTAAATTTTTATTATTCTTAATTCTATCAACAACAATATGTAATGCATCTATTACCGTATTACCAGTAACAATTATTGATTTCTCATCAACCCCTTCTCTTAATAAGTTTTTTTTACTAAGTTCAGTTGGTGCAAAATGATATGATGCAATTCTACCTGTTAATAGTCTATTCATCTCCTCTGGCCAAGGACTATATATATCATGTGTTCTTAGACCCGCTTCAACATGACCAACTAGTATTTGTTGATAAAAAGCAGCTAATGCAGAAGCAGTACTTGTTGTAGTATCTCCATGAACTAAGACCAGATCTGGCTGTGCTTTTTTCAAAACATCTCGCATACCTAACAATACTCTTGATGTTATATCATACAAGTCTTGACCTTGTTTCATAATGTTAAGGTCATAGTTAGGCTTAATTACGAAAATATCAAGCACTTGGTCTAACATTTCTCTGTGTTGTCCTGTAACACAAACAATTGTTGTAAATTTGTCAGGATATTTTTGTAGCTCTTTAACTAAGGGAGCCATTTTAATTGCCTCTGGACGAGTTCCAAAAACTAAAAGTATTTTTTTCATTATTATTCAATTATTTTCTCTTAATCAATGATAAAACTTGTTCTTTTTCCTGTTTTGTAAAGCCTAAATAAAACATTAAAGTTAAACAAAGAATATCAATAAATATTGATAAGCCTAATGTATATATACTATTTATTATATAGGTTTTAATTATTAAATAAGCAAAAGTGGTTATTATTAAACATTGAGCACACGGCAGTATTACATTTTTAAAATATTTTCTAAGTTTCAGACCTGCTATTTTCTTTGCAAGAATTAGAATAATAATAGTATTTATTATCTCAAAAATTACCATAAAATAAAACACAATATATAGGGAAACACCTGCTTTAAGTGAGAAATATGATACAAATAAAGGCATTGATAATAATATTCCCTCTGTAATTTGATAAAACTTTATTTCCCCAACAGCTTTAAATATTGTATCAATAGGTGAATGAATTGAACGAATTAAAGACCATACTAATATTATTTGCACAAAACCTACAGTATAATCAGGTACTACTCCTAACCATAATTTTAAAATGTCATAAGTTAGAAAAAAAACAGGAACAACCAAACAACATTCAACAATAAATAAAATTTTTGAAGAGAAAAACATCATTTTAAACATCTGTTCTTTTTTCCCTTCTGCATACGATTTAACACTATACGGATTTGTTACAATAATAATATTATTAAGAAATTGTCCAATCGCGGCATTAACCTGATATGCAATACCTCTTGCAGCATTTACTGCTGGACCACCAAAGATATTCAAGAGCATATTAAGTCCATTATTAGTTAGAGTATATGCTGTATTTCCAAATAATTGCCAGCCTGCAAAGGAAAACATTTCTTTAAATATTGTTTTATCCCAACATTTTTTATAGCAACTTTCTGGGAATTTATTTTTACAATAAATAGTATTAATTAATCTTATTGCTATAGATACACATAATAATAGAATAGCATAAACGATTAGCTTATCCCCTCCAAATTCAGAAAGAAAAAAAATTATTATTAATCTTAATAAACCATCTAATATTGATATTAATGCAAATATATTCATTTTCTCATGAGCAATAATAACTGCATCAAATGGCGTTGTCATTATTGTTATAACAGAAGAAATTACAGAAAGATGAAAAACCCATTTAGCTGCGAATAAACGACTTGGATCAATATTAATTTTATATTCAAAAAACCATAATCCCATTGATTCAACCAATAAAATAAATACTACTGACACAATAATATTTATATATATGCTCATATTAAAGATGGTCTGCAACTTCTCCTTATTTTCTTTTCCCATTTCGAAATTTAGAAAACGTTGAGTTGAAGATGCAAACATCCCTTTAAGCATGCTTACCATTGCAATTATACTGCCAACTAAATTATAAATACCATAGTCATCAATTCCTAATTGTTGTAATAAAACACGAGAGGTATATAAAGATATAAGTAATAACACAAACATTCTAATATACATAAACATCGTGTTTTTAGCTAATCGTTTAGTATTTGTCAATTTTTTTAATTTTCAAATTAAAAATTCCTATTACTCGATTATCTCAAATTTTCCCAATACCACTTAACCGCTTCTTTTAATCCTTGTCGCATTGAGTATTTAGGATCGTACCCTAATAGTTTTTTTGCTTTATCTACGCTTGCAAGAGAATGAGGTATATCACCAACTCTGTTGGGTCCATGGACAACTACTACATTTGCTATTTCTTTATCAAAATCTGATAGGTATTCTTTTAAGTATCGCACTAACTGGTTTAGTGTAGTTCTTTCTCCGTAGGCTGTATTATAGACTTGATTCAGGGCTTCTGTATTTTCACTTGCCAATGCTCTTAGGTTCATTTGAATAACATTATCAATATAGGTAAAATCTCTGGAGTATTCTCCGTCTCCGTTTATTATTGGGCTTTCGTGATTGATGAATTTCTTTACAAATAGTGGTATCACTGCTGCATAAGCTCCATTTGGGTCTTGCCTGCGTCCGAAGACGTTAAAGTATCTCAGTCCTATGCACTCCATTCCATAGGTTTTTGCAAAGACGTCTGCATAAAGTTCGTTAACGTATTTGGTAATTGCATAAGGAGATAATGGTTTTCCAATTACATCTTCAACCTTTGGAAGGGTTTTGGAGTCACCATAGGTGGAACTTGATGCTGCATAAACAAAACGTTTTACTTTGGCGTCGCGTGCAGCTACCAGCATATTCAAAAAACCACCAATGTTTACTTCATTGGTAGTAACAGGATCGTTGATAGAACGGGGCACGGAACCTAAGGCGGCTTCCTGCAATACATAATCCACTCCATCTACCGCTTTTCTGCAATCGGAAAGATTCCGAATATCCCCTACGATTAGTTTGAAATTTTTATGGTCAATAAAATCTTTAATATTCCGGAAATGTCCGGTGGAGAAATTATCGAGACAGATCACTTCATTATCGTATTTCAGTAAATCTTCACAAAGATTGGATCCGATAAATCCGGCTCCGCCGGTAACAAGGACGCGGGAGCTTTTTATTCGGGAATAAGTCATTGTTTTAATGATTTTAATAAATAGAGGTAATGTAATATTTAGTTGTTCGTATGAATCAGAAATTTGATTTTTGAGATTATCAGTCAAAAGGAAAAAGATAAAAGGAAAAAGATAAAAGTCAAAAGACAAAAGGCAAAGGACAAATCAAGAAATAAGAAAAAAGGCAAAAGATAAAAATGGAAAGCGAGACCCGTTCTTTTGTCTTTTTACTTTGTTCTTTTGTCTTATAAACTAACAACCCTGGAACCTTGAAACATTTTTTATTTTCTCCATACCATCTTATTCACTACTCCTGTATAACTTTGAATGATCTTCACCACTTTAGTGCTTACATTTTCATCTGTGTAGTCAGGAACGGGGCGAAGGTCAAAAGGCAAAGGACAAAAGGCAAAGGTCTAAGAGTCTAAAGTCAAAGGTCAAAAGACGAAGGACAAAAGTCGAAGGTCTAAGAGTCTAAAGTCTAAAGTCAAA
>Ga0070399_1001325_pt1 | contig 26046 bp, 24 predicted proteins | sample BioMet4_FD_61217 | JGI IMG/M metagenome (GOLD analysis project Ga0070399, IMG submission 61217) | Microbial communities from bioreactor (seeded with sewage sludge) at LBNL, California, USA - Biofuel metagenome 4 (version 1) | ecosystem: Engineered > Bioreactor > Anaerobic > Unclassified ... | reverse complement strand
CATTTTGCTCCTGAGATCATATATTATGCTACGAATGCAGAAGTTGCCCGTGCACTTGAACGGTATGAAGTTGAGGCATGCATAAAAGACAGCCTGCGTCTGCAGGGAGAACGGATTGTAGCGGAATTTGCTCCCAGAACGTACTATTTTGCAACAGCAAAGAAAAATACTGTGCTGAAAAAGGAACTGGATGAAGCTTTTACTGCGCTGCAGTCCAATGACCCGTCATACCGTGACAAGACATATCAGAAGTATTATGGCAGTACCGATGAACATACTTTGATCCTTGGTAATGATGAGATAGCATATATCCGCAATAATCCTACGGTGAGGGTTTCATATGATCCTTTGTGGTTCCCGATTTCATTCAGGAATGAGCAAGGTGAATTTGACGGAGCCATGTTGCATGTATATGAAAAGCTTGCTGAGAAAACCGGATTAAAGTTTGAGTTTGTAGCCTCTGATACGTTTGAAGGTTCCATGGACATGTTTACTTCAGGGGCAACGCAGATGATGGCAGAATTCCCTTATGATTTTCCATGGGCTGCAAAAAAGAATGCGCGGCTTACAAGGCCGTTTACAACGATCACCGTGGTCGGTGCCTTTAATCCCGGTAAAACGCAGGGCAGCATTGTTGCTCTGCCGCCCGGATATTACCAGCAGTTCCTCACGCAGAAAATAAGGCAGGAGCCGTATATATTCCGGAATTATCCGACTATCAAAAACTGCCTGAATGCCCTGATTGCCGGAAATGTGGATTACGTTTTTTTGAATGCATATCAGCTTGAATATTACCGGAGCAAAGCTGAATATCATAATCTGTCTTTCAAGGTGATGCCTGATATCGGATACAGGCTGGCCGTTGCAGTATCGATGTCCGCAGATACACACCTGTACAGCATCATCAGCAGAGCCTTGACTTCAATCGGTACTGAGCAGATAGACAATATATTCAAGTCGGTTTCTTTGACATCCGGTTCCATGTCATTTAAGGATTATCTGTTTACAAATCCTGAGACGGCAATCCTTCTGTTCAGTATAATCATTGTTGTCTGTGCGGTTACTGCCTTTATCCTTGCATATTCAACGGCACTTAGAAAGAAAAACAGGGAACTTAAGACTGCAACAGAAGCTAAGACGATGTTTCTGTCGAACATGAGCCATGATATGCGTACACCGCTCAATGCCGTTATCGGTTTTACTGAACTGGCACAGGAAACTGACAGCCAGGATGATGTCAGGGAGTATCTCCGTAAAATAGGAACATCCGGCAGATTTCTGCAGAATCTTATCAATGACGTCCTTGATATAAGCAAAATAGAAAGCGGTAAGCTTACTTTGGAACATGCCTGCCTGCATTTTCCTTCACTGATAGACAGTATTACTGAACCAATACGTCTGAATGCCGAATCAAAGAAAATCGGTTTTACCATTGATACTGCTGCCTGTGATTTTGAATATATCTATGGTGATCAGCTTATGCTGCAGAAGGTGATACTCAACATCCTGTCAAATGCTGTTAAGTATACCCCTTCGGGTGGAAAAGTGGTCATGACAGTGAATACAGTTTCCGTTCCCGGTACGGTGCTGAACTGTCGGATAACAGTCAGTGATACGGGAATCGGAATGAGCAAAGAGTACATGGCGCATCTTTTTGAACCGTTTATGCGTGAAAAGACATCTGCGTCATATGGTGTTACTGGTACCGGCTTGGGACTTTCAATAATAAAGAAGATTGTCGATCTCATGGGCGGCAAAATAGAAGTGCAGAGCACACAGGGGCAGGGAAGCTGTTTTGATATTTTCCTGCCATTTAAGAGAGCTCCAGTACCTGAAATGAATGCAGAATCATCTGAGGCAGTTCCTGATATTTCTATTCTGAAGGGAAAGCATATTCTTCTCTGTGAAGATAATGCTTTTAATCAGGAAATCGGACGTACTATGCTTGAACATAACGGTATGTCTGTAGTCTGCGCTTCTGACGGCGCAGAAGGAATAAAAGCATTCTCTTTGTCGCCGGCAGGAGCGTTTGATGCGGTACTCATGGATCTGCGTATGCCAAATGTCGATGGATATGAAGCTGCCATGCAGATACGCAAACTTGACAGAATCGATGCCAAAACTATCCCGATCATTGCAATGTCTGCTGATGCATATTCAGATACAGTAGAAAAATGTCTGCAGAACGGAATGAACGGACATGTTCCAAAACCGGTTGACTGTCAGGCACTGCTTGCAGAACTGATCAGGAACATGCATCACCGGTAATACCGATAAATGCGGTAACAGACTTTTCCGGTGCCATGATAAGAGCATCTGTCAGTGTTAATCCGATTTTGATACAGGGAAGGACTGTAAAAAACTGTTTCTGTACGGAGAGCGGTACATCGCCGTATCCGGGTGAAAACCTCGGCTTGGTTGTACTGCCTTCTGATGCTGCCTGTGCTGTTATCATTTTGTTGAGACTGTCGCAGAATGATTCGATGAACATAGCTCCGCATGACTGCATGACGGCAGCTTTTACACTGTTTAGTACCTGCATACGCCGTATAAGTGCATCTGCCTGTGCGCCGATTGTTGCGGCAAAAAGCACTGCTCGGCTGCAGCCTTCCATGTTGCATGCAAGATCTCTGCTTTTGATTTGTATGACTGATGAAAAATTGAGAACATCCTGCTGAGGCTGCCGCAATTCAAAAGTATCATATACAGCCTGCGGTTTAATGATGCGGTGCATTTCGGTTGTAGAGGAGTGTATCAGATCTGCGGTTACAGCATCCGGCGGTGAAGAAAGACTGTAACCGAGATACCGTGATACTTCTTTTTCATCCGGCGTAACAGCTTCTGCTGTCAGCCGGTAGAATGAAACTGCCATGAGATGATTCTAAGAATACGCCGGCGGTGCTATATCTTGAACTTCTGTATCTGTTCAGATACACGATCAACACTTTCACGGTTTTCAGAAGTCTTGCTACTGATAGCCTGCATCGAACGGTTGATTTCGTTGACACCTTCCGACATTTCCTGCATGCTGCTGTTTATTTCAGCGGTAAGAGCAGCCAGTTTCTCCATCTCTGTGAGAATGTTTTTGCTTCCTGTTTCCATATCATCGGCACCTTCTTTGACTTCAGATGTAATGCTGTTGATCTGATGGATTGCATCAAGCACCTGCTGTCCGCCGGCAGACTGTTCATCCATGGCATTCTTTATTACAGATTCCTGCTGGCTGACCGTCTTTGTATGGTCAAAAATGACATCAAATTGTGTCTGAATGTTGTGGGCACTCTCGGATACTTCAACCATAAGATTGCGGAGACTGCCAAGAACTTCGGAAATTTTTTTGCCCTGTGTATTGGAATCCTCTGCCAGTTTGCGTATTTCTCCTGCAACGACAGCAAATCCTTTTCCTGATTCTCCGGCATGCGCAGCCTCGATTGCCGCATTCATTGCCAGCAGGTTTGTCTGGCTTGCAATATTCTGAATAACGGTACTTGCCTCAAGAAGACCGTCTGATGCATCTGATATCTTTGTTGTAAGTTCTACTGTTTTTGTAACAAGCGTGCGGCCTTTATCTGCAGATGTGGTAAGCTCAGATACCGCACCGGCATTTTTTTCAAGAATAGAAGTGACGGATCTGATATTCGCAACCATTTCTTCTATAGAAGAAGATGACTGTGCAACATTTGAGGACTGAGTCTCTATGTTTGTACTCAGTTTCTTGATATTGTCAGTGATCTGCTTCATTGTAGAAGTTGTGCCTTCTACACCGGCAGCCTGATTTGCCACTTCGGTATTCATGCTTGCAATATTTGCGCTGATTTCATTTGCGGCACTTGCAGTCTCCGTCATGCTGCCGGAAAGTGCCTGCGTCGTATCCTGAATTGCTGCTGTTTCTTTTATAACTGACTGAAGCAGACTGGCTATCTTTTCCATTGTCCGGTTAAAGTATTCTGAGAGCTGACCGATTTCATCCTTTGAAAGGACTGGAAGACGCTGCGTAAGGTCTCCATCTCCTTCTGATATGTTTTTGAGAATTGCTGCTATTTTAACAAGAGGTTTCAAAATGATGTGCCCGAACAGCGTGCAAGAGTAACTGAGAAAATACATCCAATAACCAGAAGGAATATAAGTGTATTGGTAACAGCGTCATTATTTGCGTTCAGTTCAGAATGCGGGATCAGAACTATGTAATTCAGAGGAATAACGTCGTTGCTGGAAGGAATCGTGCGGATATCACAGGAGACACCGTTGGCAAGTTTTTCGGTGAATGTTATTTTGTCACCTGGCTTATACTCTTTTAGTCCTTTTATTCCAATTTCTGTAATCTTTTTGAAAAGAGAGGACGGATCATATGAATTGACAAGAATTGAACCGGTGTTGTCTACCAGAATCATTGTTGTTTTTTTCAGTTTTGAATTTTCAACATTGCCAAGCAGCTGTGCAAGATTCGAGAGGTTTGCATCAACGCTGACAACACCTCTCATGCTGCCGTCCATGCCGGTAATTGTTTTTGAGACAGCTATGACCATTTCGCCAGCTGATGTAGTGTAGGCATCGGAAAAGTGCACTTTGCCGTTATCTGCGACTGCCGCTTTGTACCAGGAACGTACACGGCTGTCATAGCCGTTTGCACGCGGTTCTTCAGGAAACCGAACAAAGGAACCATTCGACTGAAGCGCTACGCTTACACCGAGCAGTTCCGGTTTCTCCTGTACGAATGTTTTTTCCATTGTATATACTTCTGCTTCATACGGAGAGCCTTCCAGAGGTTTCATCGGTATTTTTCCGCTCGGGTCGCTCAGATTGACATACGATGTAATCCGTTCATCATTGCGGCGGACAACCTCAAGCTGTGAAACAAGAGATGTTGATGTCTGGATGCTTTTAAAATAAGTTTCCAGAGTTGTATCGGTCAGGGTGATAGTCTCGTTGAGCTTTGAATTGAACTGTCCCGCATTCAGTTTCGAAATACGGAAATAAATGATTCCACCGAGTATAAACAAAAGAAGCAGTGTTAGACCTGTTATACCCAGTATGAGTTTAACAACAATAGATGATCTTTTGTGCGATACGGATTTCATACAATACTCCTGTTCTCGTAGCGAGAAATTATATATATAGTATATCATCTGGAAACTCTGCCCGCAATCTGTTACTATTAAAATATGGAAAAGTATAAGACAGAATTTATTGATTTTATGGTTGAATGTCAGGTACTTAAGTTCGGCGCTTTTACATTGAAAAGCGGCCGTCATTCACCGTTTTTCATGAATGCCGGCGCATATGTAACCGGCAGCCAACTTGGCAGACTTGGAAAATATTATGCACAGGCTATTCATGATAATTTTGGCGATGATTTTGATGTGCTTTTCGGACCTGCATATAAAGGTATTCCGCTTTCAGTTGCAACTGTCATTGCGTATCATGAACTGTATGGAAAAGAGATACGGTACTGCTCAAACCGCAAAGAAGCAAAAGACCATGGCGATGCAGGAATTCTTCTGGGAAGTCAGATACATGATGGTGACCGTGTCGTTATCATAGAGGATGTTACAACGTCCGGCAAATCTATTGAAGAGACTTTCCCTATTATAAAAGCGCAGGGAAGCACGTCTGACAAGGTACAGATCTGCGGACTGATGGTCTCTCTGAATCGTATGGAACGGGGGCTGGAAACGGAAAAGAGTGCTCTTGATGAAATAACGGAACGGTATGGATTTCCTGCCCGTGCCATTGTATCGATGCAGGAAGTAGTCGATGCTTTGTATACAAACGGTGACCGTACTGTTATCACTGATGAGCTTAAAACAGAAATAGATGCTTATTATAAGGAATGGGGTGCGCGTCAGGCCTGATATGAAGAAAAAAATCAGTGTTATTTCCGCAGCATTGTTTGCTGTACTTACTTTTGCCGTACTGCCTGCCGCTGCGGAGACAGCTGAACATATCGTTTCCCTGTCTCCTTCTGCTACAGAAATACTTTGTGCGGTAGGAGCGTTTAAACAGATTGCTGCACGTACTGATTTTTGTGATTATCCCAGTGAGGTACGGTCTTTGCCATCTGTTGGCGGATTTGACGGCAAGACACTCAGCATAGAAAAAATTGTGTCATTCCATCCTGATCTGGTATATGCGACCAGCGGTATGCATGATTATCTTATTGATGTACTGAAAAGATACGGAATATGTGTGTATATATCCAATGCATCTTCCATAGATGATGTGCTGCATGAAATCAATGATATCGGCAGAATTACCGGGCATCCTGATACTGCAGCAGCTGTTCAAAATCATATACAGAGGGTTCTGACTGAAATACAGTCGCGGATAAGAAATGTAAAAATACCGTCTGTATACTGGGAAATCTGGAACTCACCATATATGAGTGCCGGAAACACTTCTTTTATGAACGGTCTTTTGACTGCTGCCGGGGGGAAAAATATATTTGCAGATATCGATCAGGCATATCCGCTTGTCAGTGAAGAAACAATCATTGTCCGCAATCCTGATGTCGTAATCATACCTGATATGGAAAAAGAAACTGTCAGTTCCGTGCAGAATCGGCCTGGCTGGAAGGCTGTTTCCGCGGTACAGAAAGGTCATATCATATGTATCAATGCTGATATAACAGCACGTTCCGGCCCTCGCATTGCAGAAGCTGTGCTGCTGCTTGCAAAGGCGCTGCATCCGGATGTGTCTTTTGAAGGTATCAGATGAATACCAGATATGGCAGTAACAGTACCGGTCTTATTCCGATAGCAGTTCTTTTTCTGCTGCTTGCCGCTGCGTTATTCTGCTCGCTTTTTTTCGGAGCCGAACATATCAGCATACATGCGCTGTTCAGCAGTGACGAGAACGATTCTTTTTCAAAGATAATTCTACTGAATATCCGGCTTCCCCGGACAATTCTTGCCGCAGTTACAGGGATACTGCTTGCCGGTGCCGGCGCAGTGTTTCAGCTTTTTTTCCGCAATCCTCTTGCTGAACCGGGAATCATGGGTATTTCATCCGGTGCCACACTTGGTGCCGTAGCAGCAGGCTGTTTTGGTTTTGCCCCGGTTCTTGCGGGCACGGTTTCACCGGTCAATACAGGAGCATTTGCCGGTGCGGTTGTTTCAGGACTGATTGTCACGCTGCTCGCCGGAAAACGTACAGGACCTTCTTCTGCCGTTGCGCTGCTGTTGTGTGGGACGGCTCTTGGAACGCTGTATTCATCACTTACGTCTATTATGTTGCTGTTGCGTGAAAAAGAACTGCATGCAATGTATATCTGGATGCTTGGCAGTTTCAGCGGGCGGGGCTGGCGGGAGCTTGCCTTTATCGCAGTGCCCGGGTCTCTTGCTCTGATTCTTCTGATTGCCTGTTCGGTACCGCTGGATCTCCTTTCCGGAGGAGAGAAGACAGCAGCATCGCTGGGTGTTGAAGTAAAAAAAATGCGTCTGCTTGTACTTGCAGCCGGATCGCTTGCGTGTTCTGCAGCTGTATGTGCCGGAGGAACGATTGGCTTTGCAGGCCTCATTGCACCGCATATTGTGCGCCACATCTATGGAGCCGGCAGCAGAAAACTTGTACCTCTTTCAATGACAGCAGGTGCGGTACTTATGCTTGCAGCGGATACTATTGCCCGTACTGCTGCGGCTCCTGCGGAAATACCGGTAGGCATTATCCTTGCACTGCTCGGTGCACCATTCTTTATATCACTGATATTTTCTGATCAAGGACTCCGCAATGGATAAAAAAAAACTGCTCATGCCCCATATACTTTCAGCTGCACATCTGTATGTTTCATATGCAGAAACACCTGTGCTGCATGATGTGTCTCTTGCGGTGCATTCAGGAGAAGTTGTCTGTCTTACCGGTCCCAATGGCAGCGGAAAATCGACGCTGCTGTCATTGCTGGCAGGTATTGTGCCTCAGGACCTTAAAATCATCTCCGCAGAGCAGCTCCCTGCATTTGACGGAAAAGCTGTTTCTGCCTGCAGCAGAAAACAGTCTGCACAGCATATTGCCTATCTTTTGCAGGATGAACAAAGCGCCTGGAATTATACTGTGCGTTCCATTGTACTGACGGGGCGGTATGCACATACGGTAAACGGCATATATACCGCCATGGACCGTGCAGCATCTGAAGACGCTATGGCAGCTGCAGGTATATCAGGTCTTGCGGACCGTTTTATATTCAGTCTCTCAGGAGGCGAATCTCAGAAAGTGCGTATTGCGCGAGCGCTGGCTCAGCAGACCGATATGATTCTGTTTGATGAGCCAGTTGCAAATCTTGATTTTGGATATCAGACAGAACTTCTTGCGTTTATTGTACAGCTGGCTCATTCTGCGGGGAAAGGTGTGCTTGTGTCGATACATGATCTGAACACAGCGGCACGATTTGCAGACAGAATGATACTCCTTCCCAAAAATAGTCCATGTATTGAAGGGACTCCGAGAGATGTGCTTGTGCCGGATATCCTGCAGAATGTTTATGGCACACCGTTCGGTGTTTTTGAACATCCTGTATATCACTGTCCGCAGGTATATATCATTTTACCGCAGTCATCACTGCATACTGTATAAAAGCTGCTTTTCAAGAATCTGCTTCTTGGCTGCCGATATCTGCACTTCTGACAATATCAGCATTGCGCAGGCGCAGACAGGCCGTGAACAAGTCTGCATTCTCAGTCCATCCGTACAGCAGATGGGACACAGGTTCCCACAGTGCGACCCAGCCTATGATAACGGAACTTTCCTCAAGAAGATTTGCAAGCCATTTTTCCTTGACCATTGAGAGCAGCCGGCTGGCGCCGATACATGCTGCAAGGAATACAAGTCCTATTGCAAGATTGAACCACCAGCGTTTCATATCCTTTCTCTTCCGTTTGATGGCATTGTCGACGCGCTGTGAAAAATGATTTCTGATTATCTTTGCAGCAAGCTCACTGTCACCTTTTTTATATTTTTCAAAGTGCAGTTCTATTACAACGGGGCTGGCGAGAGAAGTAGGTTCAACAGTATCCAGCAGATAGTCTTCTACAATCTGACTCAGGTGCTCTTCTTCGATAAAGTGCGGGTCCGATTCTTCGCACATAGCTTCAACATTTTTCAGATATATTGGTGCAACAACAGGCTGTGCTGTCCTGTTCATCAGGGACAGCAGTTTCCGTTCTCGTTTGTGTATGTTCATGGAAACAGTATAGCGTATTTTACTGATTTAGGAAGTTGTGATACCATGGAGAAGCATGAAAATGGAGGCTAGGTATGGAAAAACTGAAAGTAGGTATTCTAGGATGCGGCAAAATTGGCGGTACAATGGCTGGAACAATTACAAAAATGGACAGCGCAGCTGTGTATGCTGCTGCAAGCCGTGATCTTGGAAAAGCGCATGCTTTTGCCACACAATACGAGATACCGCATGTATACGGTTCATACGAAGATATGCTTGATGATCCTGCTGTCGGTCTGGTGTATATAGCGACTCCCCATTCTCATCATTATGATCATATAAAGCTTTGTATTGAACACGGGAAGAATGTTCTGTGTGAAAAGTCATTTACAGTGAATGCGGAACAGGCAGAAGAAGTCCTGGACCTGGCTGAAAAAAAACATGTGCTTGTCGCAGAAGCGATGTGGGTGCGGTTTCTGCCGCTTGCAAAGACGCTGAAAGAAATTATTGCATCAGGTATAATCGGAGAAATCTCTGCCTGTACTGCAGATATACAGTATATAATAGACCAGAAGGAACGGATTGTTGAACCGTCGCTTGCAGGCGGTGCTCTTCTCGATGTCGGTGTTTACGCAATGACATTTGCTTCAATAACAATGGGTGATGACATCGACAGAATACAGGCAGCTGCCATAATGACTGATAAAGGCGTTGATAAACAGGATGCCATTACGATACTGTACCGTGACGGAAGAATGGCTGTGCTTAACTGCGGTATCAGTGCCATAAGCGACCGGCAGGGAATACTCTATGGACGTAAAGGCTTTATCGTTGTGGAGAATATCAACAATTTTGCATCGATTACCATATATTCCGACAAACGCGAGCTGGTGCAGCGGATTCCTGCACCAGCACAGATAACCGGATATGAATACGAAGTTGAATCATGCCGCAGAGCGATAGAGGCGGGAAAAATTGAATGCCCTGAAATGCCGCATGCAGAGACAATAGAGATACTCCGGCAGATGGATACAGTACGCAGGCAGATCGGACTCAAATATCCTTTTGAGTAAGCAGTGTATCTGCTGTTTTCATCATTTTCCGTACTGATCCAGCAGAGGCGATAAGCTGCTGCTGTTCAGTAAGATCAAGTTTCGGCATTTCACGGCTGACAATGCCGCCCATACCGAGTTGAGAAGGCATGCTGATATAAGAACCGGTAATGCTGCTGCTGCCGCTGAAATGGCAGACGGTATCATGCACTATGGAAGACACAAGAAGGGACTCTTTGGTAACGCCAAGAACCGCTTTGATGATACGGGCGGCACTGAATGATATTGCATAACAGCTGTGTTCCCCTGCTTCCCGTATATCCCATCCTGCCCGTTTTGTTTTATGAAGCAGTTCTTCCTTTTCTGTATCATCAAACGGACCTGTTGTATCTTTCAGCGGTTTATCTTCATACAGCATGCTGCCCCATACTGGCACCATGGTATCTCCGTGTTCACCAACTACCGGAACTGTCAGCTGTGCAGGATTCAATTCATACTGCTCAGCGATAAATGTTCTGAGACGCATACTGTCCAGTTCCGTCCCGGAACCGATTATCCGTTCCGGCGGAAAACCGGAAAGCTTCTGTATAACGTATGTCATTACATCGACGGGATTTGTAACATTGACAAAAACAGCGTGCGGATTGTTTTGTGCAAGCTGCGGCAGTATGGACTTGAAAATCGCAATATTATCCTTGAGAACATCGGCGCGTGTTCCGTCCGGTCGGGGAAGTGCACCTGCCGTAATGAGGATGACATCGGCATCTTTGCAGCTGCTGTAACTGCAGCTGGTGATGGTGCGGTTTTCGAATACGGCACCACAGTGAGATATGTCAAACGCTTTTGCCCAGCTTTTCTTGCTTTCCCTGCTGAGCATGACGATTTCGATATCGGGGCATTCTAGAAAAAGAATATATGCAGCTGTCGTTCCGATTGAACCGGTTCCGGCTATAGCGATTTTTTTCTGTTTCATACAGAAACACTAAGACGTTTCTGTATGCGAGTCAAGCACGTGAACGCTGTATTTCCTGTGAAAGTACTGCGTACAGGGCATCAGGATCGATAGGCTTTGCAATGTATGCATTCATGCCCGCAGCTTTTGCTTTGTCTCTGTCTTCTTCGAATGCGTTTGCTGTCATGGCGATAATCGGTGTGGAAAGCGCATCTTCCCTGCCGGAACTGCGGATTTGCCTCGCAGCTTCAATACCGTCCATTACAGGCATCCGTATATCCATAAGAACTGCATCAAAATGGTGCAGCGGAGAAGTACGGAACAGATCAGCTCCCTTTCTGCCGTCAACGGCAGTCTCTACGATCATACCCTGTTTTTCCAGCAGTAATACTGCAAGTTCAATATTCAGCGGATGATCCTCACAGAGCAGGATTCTGCAGTTTTTCAGGATATCCAGACTGATCTGCTCTTTACCGGCTGCAGCAGGCAATTCCTGTGCTTTTGGGATATCGAGGCTGATGATAAATTCAGTTCCTTTTCCCTGGCGGCTCTCTATATGGATTGTACCGCCCATCATATCTACTATATTTTTTACGATTGAAAGTCCCAAACCTGAACCTGTATAGTTCCTGTTTTCATATGGATTTTCCTGCGTGAACGGTTCAAATGCATGGGGGATAAAAGCCTCACTCATGCCTATACCTGTATCTGAGATACAGAATCTGATTTTCAGTTTTTTTTCGTCATCACCGGAAGATTCTGCCCGCAACGTTATCAGGCCGCCTTCAGGAGTGAATTTGATGGAATTGCCCACGATATTGTTCAAGATCTCTTCCAGCCGCATTTCATCTGCAAACAGTGTGCAGTTTTTCAGGATAGCACCGTCTGCCTGTATCGTAATGTGTTTTTTTGCAGCAGCTGCCTGATTGCAGTTCAGAACGCTGCTGAAGATTTTTTCTCCGCTGAATGGCTTTGGATTCAGCTTTACTTTGCCGGTTTCCATACGGCTCAAATCGAGCGTATCATTGATCAGACCGAGAAGATATTCTGCCGACTGCCTGATTTTTTCAAGGCAGCTGTCTTTCTCTTTTACTGTCTTTGCTTCTGCCGCTATCCGCGTAAAACCGATAACTGAATTAAGCGGAGTGCGCATGTCATGACTGATGTTTGACAGGAACATCGTCTTTGCATTGTTTGCATCATCTGCCCGTTTTACGGCCTGTGCAAGTTCCCTGTTCTTCTTTTCGATTTGTTCTGATTCAAGCAGTTTGCGCTGTGTTTCCTTAAGCTCGGCGACATTCCGCGAAATATGTTCTTCAACTTCGCAGACGGTATTATACAGTTCTTCGATTTCATCACCGGTATGTACCGGTTTCCGTTTAAGCCACGCATCGCTCATGAGCCACAGTTCAGGGTCAGAGTGATTGAATTTCTGTGACTGGAGAGCAATATCGTTTATCGGATTGACAAGCCTGTGCTGTGCATACCACATGACATATGCAGCTACGAATACCGTGATTCCGAACAGCAGGGAAACAAGCCTGATGACAAATGTGAGCATGTCATATTTAAACTGCGCAAGCGTTATATCGGCACATGCATATGCCTGAGTCCGGCCGTAGGCATCCCTGATTGCACAGCAGGAAGTACAGATCCAGCCATACTTGTCATGGGAAATCATGGGAATGCGGATATCCTGACCGGAAAGGAATCTGCTGCGGTATTTTGCAAGCGTTTCATCAAAAGGAATCAGTGCTCCTGGAGCATCGGCAGGGCCGGCAGGAACATTCAAGTCAAAGACGACGTAATTTCCTTTTTCCGTAAAGCGGTAGACGTAGATGAATGCCAGTCCGGGAATGCTGTTATAGATGCGGTACAGATTGTTCTCTATTTCCATATACCCGTGGGCATATCTTCCATTTTTGATGAATTCATCAATACGGGTGGCATCGATGTATCCTGCGGCAAGACTGGCAGCAGCATAGACTTTCTCTGTATACTGTTCTTTCAGTTTTTTCTGATAATATACTGTTCCGATTACTATTGAAAAACCGCTTACGAGAATGGTTGCAACGGTGATCAGCCGGATGACATATATATTGAGTGATGCTTTACGGTACGTAGTCTGCCGTTCCTGCCGGTATTTCAGCAGATCCATCGAATCATGGTAATACAAGTGGCTGTACGGAAAGAACCCGTACAGTTTTTTGGGGTAAAAGCGAAGAAAGAGATAGACGGGTAGTATTGAGATAATCTTGTCAGCTAGGTCAATGCATACATCCGCGGCAAACTGTGCCCAAAATAGAGGAACTCCGTTTGACAGCAGTTCCTTTGCAAATGGTGCGGAGATTCCTTCTCCAATACCGCCGCCGTACAGCATCCATGTCATACAGGAGCCGACCGCACCGCCGATAAAAGCAAAGCAGCACGCGGCAGAAAAACATCCTCTGACAGTTTTAAGTTTTCCTTTCTTTGAAAAGAGAGATGCGGTAAATGCGATGAACACGGACAGTATGCCATAATACAGCGTAATGGGATCTGTTATCGAATTGATTGCGTTCGTTAAAAAACCGACAGACATGCCTGGCAGTGTACCGCACAGGACGGCGATAAACAGCGTACCGATACTGTCAAGAAAGATGGGAATATGAAGTGCAATTATCAGTTTTGACAGGACAAGGTTAAGAAGAAGGCCGGCAAAACACAGACCGATCATACGGAGGAAAGCGATTCTATCATTATGCAGAGATGATGTTTTCATAAACTGTTCTATAATAAGTATACCATATTTCTCCTGAGTCTGTGTGAAAAAAAATGATATGTGTTGACACATTGCCCTGACACTATCATTATATTCCGGCAATGGCAAAACAGATTGATTTTGAAAACAGCAGAATCGGACATACTGTCATACAGACTGCAGTTCCAATGCTTGTCGCTCAGGTGCTCAGTCTTCTCTATAATATCGTAGACCGTATCTATATCGGACGTATGCCGGGAGAAGGAACAGCTGCACTCGGCGGGGTAGGACTGTGTTTTCCGTTTATCATGATTATTACCGCATGTACCAATCTGTACGGGGCTGGTGGTGCACCGCTGTGTGCAATGGCTCTTGGCAGAGGAGACAGAAAACAGGCGGAAAAAATACTGAACACATCTTTTTTTCTGCTTGTCTGTACGTCACTGGTCCTTACTGCTGCGGGAATTGTCTTCTGCAGACCGCTGCTGTATCTTCTTGGCGCATCAGATACAACAATCGTGTACGCGCTTCCGTATCTCAGAATATATCTGCTTGGCTGTTTTGCATCGATGACTGCATCCGGTCTTAACCCGTTTATCAATGCTCAGGGATTTGCCGGTACAGGCATGCTGACTATTTTTATAGGAGCTGCGGCAAATATCGTTCTTGACCCGCTGTTCATCTTTGTACTGGGATGGGGTGTCCGCGGTGCCGCAGCTGCTACTGTCATTTCGCAGTGCCTTTCCGCTGTATTTGTCCTTAGGTTCCTGCACAGCGGCAAATCGGAACTGTCACTCCACCGCGTATATTTTCTGCATATTGAAAAACGGACTGCTTCTGATATAACCGGGCTCGGATTCGCAGGCTTTATCATGCAGATAACAAACAGCCTTGTCGCCGTTGTCTGCAACAGCATGCTCAGCAGTACCGGCGGAGATATCTGTGTTTCTGCATATACCATAGTATCTTCTGTCCGGCAGATGATGGATGTACCGGTAGGAGCAATAAACGAAGGTTCTTCGCCTATCCTGAGTTTTAATTACGGTGCAAAGAAGTATGACAGGATACGGAAAACTGTTCTTATTACTACTGCATGGGGAATAGGATATACATGCATCATGTGGCTGCTTGTCATTGTCTTTCCTGCAGCATTCATCCGGATATTCAGTTCGGACAGAACGCTGCTTTCGGCTGCAGTACCGGCACTTCGCCTGTATTTCTTTGCTTTTGTTTTCCAGGCCCTTCAATACAGCGGACAGACTGTATTTAAATCTCTGAACATGAAAAAGAAGGCCATCTTCTTTTCTCTGTTCCGCAAAGTGATTATGGTCGTCCCCCTTACGCTGCTGCTGCCCCGAATATCAGGTCTTGGAGCCGATGGTGTCTTTATTGCAGAGCCTGTATCAAATTTTATTGGCGGTACATTTTGTTTTGTTACCATGATGGTTACCGTTTACCGAAAACTCGGTACACAGATTAAACAATAATCGGGATGTGTTACAGCGTGTGATAAAATAGGAGCAGGTCTTCGAATGAACCGTCTTTTTTTTCATAACACTGCGGAATCGTACCAAGGTGCTCAAAGCCAAGATGTTCGTACAGATGGATTGCATGTATATTGCTTTTTACGACTGCATTGAACTGGAGTACATGGAAACCGAATTGATGCCCTTTAATCAGTGAATCACTGACAAGTTTTTCTCCGATATGCAGGCCACGTATATCTTTTTTTACTGCATAACTTGCATTTGCGATTTTTGCGCACCGTCCAATATTATTCGGATGGAGAATATATATACCGGCAACTTCTTTGTCCAGTTCCGCAACACCGGTGTATGTCTGAGCAGAAAAGAATTCATATGCCTCTTCGTTTTTAAGGCCGTCGAATTGTGGAAATGCATCAGCATCATCTACAACTGTGTTCCATATCAGCCGGGCAGCTTCTGTATCTTTCTTTTCAAATTTTCTCAATATAATTTTATCCATATATATACTATACCCGTTTTCATGGATTCCGTCTGCTGATGTGAGCTTGACAAATTTAGAGATTTATCTGATATAATTACTACATATGACAGATAAACTGACTGATGATATAGATGAAGATGAAGTTTTTGCAGAATCCGGTAAGAGCATACAGAAAAAAGTACTGCCGGCTAAACGCAACCAGCGCCATGTATGGCAGGGCAGGGAAGATGAAGATATGCTGTCTGAAAAGCAGAACGGCTGGAGCGCTGCCGGTGACAGCAGGGATGCCGGAGATTCGCAGAATACCTGAAAAACTGCTGCAGTTTATTCCGCTTACTGTATATTCTGCAGACGGCGGAGATCATTTTTAAGCACTGTACTGTCGCTCATCTTTTCAAGTCCGGACTGAATCACTGCTTTTGCTCCCGCTTTGTCGCCTGAATTATACATAACAGTTGCCCTGTTATGTATTTCAACGGCAAAGTTCTGGCGGTATACCGAACGCTGCTGTACAAGAGTTCCGTCTCCGGGAATTTCGGCAAGTCCCTGTTCAAGAATCGATGCTGCATCAAGCCATGCACCTGTTTTTGAAATCCGGTCTGCTTCAAATGAATATGCATATTCGATAAGACTTGTATAATTGGATGCAGAAAGACTGTCTTGAGCTGTACGGACTTCGGCAAGAGATTCCTCAAACGGCTTTGTCTGCACTGTATAATTCAGACTGTTTACGATGACAGTTTCATGCATCGCAGTATAATCCTGTACCGTCACCTGCGGCCGGTATTTCTCAAGATATGCAAGGGCACCCTGATAATCTCGTTTTTTCATTGCCGCATCAGCAAGATTCTGCACTGCTGCCGATACGTATTCATGATACAGCGGTGAATCTCCGTACAGTCCTCTGGCCTGTGATATCAGGGACAGGCCCTGTTCATCATTGCCGCTGTATGAAAAATCTACGGCTGCATTGTATGCGCACTGATAAAATGTAGTGAGTGAGTCCTGTGATTTATTCTGCAGGGTTACCGCATCAGATGCGAGTCCTACCGTACTGATATCAGCTTTCTGCCTTTGGAGAGAAGCCATGCGGTTGTTGTAAATAAGCGCTATGATGCGCCTGTCATCAACAGTATGCCGGTTTGCATATTTCTTTGCGGGTACCGTGATATACTTTGTCTGTGAAAGAGAATCCTGTGGTATGCTTTTTTTTGTGCCGGGATCATATCCCCATGGATTTGTCGTCTCGACATCTACTGCGCGGCCATCTGACAGCACTGCGCAGAATGCGTGCAGCGGAGTTTCAACAGCTAGTACCGGAATACCTTCTTTCTTCATGAGGTACATGAACAGTACTGCGGATGAGACACAGTTATAGGTACCTTCAAGCAGTGCCGTGTCAATACGGGTTTGGGTTTCATAATAAGTATGTATGACGGATGTATAGAGGAAATACAGTGACTGTTCGGCCTTTTCATCGGTATGGGCATCGGCAGAAATCTTCTGTGCAAGCGTTTCATACAGCTGCTGCATTTTATCCAGCAGCACTGGCAGGTCCTGCTCATTTGTACCGGAAGCAATCAGCGCTGTACGTGCAAACATATCAGCATCCATAACTGATGTCTGGCAGGCTTCCGCAGGAATATGCGGATCTGGAGTGAACCTTGCTTCCTGTGCAGAAAGTCCTGAAACACAGAATAAAAGAGCCGTAAAGAATATGCGGGCAGAGAAATGCTTCATAAAACGTCCTGGCTGCGAGTATATCACAAAACTTGATTAATTTTTATAAAAATGATAATTTAAAAGCATAACGAGTCGCCTGACAGCATAAATCCAGTTGTCATGCGGCTCTTTTTTTTATAGTACATTACTTAAACTGAAAAGCGTGTAGCCTGAGGGCATAAATCCAACTCTCAAGCTTCACGCTTTTTTTGGTTTAAAATCTGTGGAGAAGTTTTTATTATGGAAGAAAAACCGAATTCTGAACTGGTAACTGAAAAACCCGGCACGCTTATGCGGAAATATTCGCTGCCCTGCATCATATCACTGCTGGTAGGCGCACTGTACAATATTGTTGACCAGATATTCATTGCAAACGCGTCATATCTAGGCTCATACGGAAATGCGGCAAATACGGTTGTGTTCCCGCTTACCGTTATTCCGCTGGCTGTTGCGGTTATGATAGGGGACGGGTGCTGTGCGTTTGTCAGCATCAGTCTTGGCGGCGGCAAAAAAGAAGACGCACACCGCAGCGTCGGCAATGCAATAACAGTCACTGTCATTGCAAGTTTTGCCATTACAGCTGTGTATCTGATTTTTGAGGACCAGATACTGACTTTGTTTGGTGCACGGGTAAATCCGCAGACCTTTGATCTCTCACGCAGATATTTCTTTTATATTGCCTGCGGTATCCCGTTTTATATGTTCGGTCAGGCACTGAACCCGATAATCCGTTCTGACGGAAGTCCCCGATTTGCCATGGTCACTCTGATGGCCGGCTCGATTTTGAACTGTTTCCTTGATCCATTGTTCATCTACGGATTCCACTGGGGAATGGAAGGAGCGGCCATTGCTACGGTCATCGGACAGATAGTAGGTGCGGTATGTGCACTTGCCTACCTTTTCAGAATGAAACTGATTACCCTTACATCGGACAGCTTTGCGTTCCGCGGCCACCTGCTTAAAAAGATGCTGCCGCTCGGTATTACAAGCTTCCTTGCCCAGATTTCAATGGTGCTTTCCATGGCAGCAGTAAACAACATGGTGCGCAGATATGGTGCGCTTGATCCGGTTTTTGGCCAGACTGAATATGCGCAGATACCGATGGCTGTCATGGGAATCGTGATGAAGTTTTTCCAGATTGTCATTTCTGTTTCGATAGGGCTTGCGGCTGGCTGCATTCCAATAGTCGGGTACAATATCGGAGCCGGTCGGAACGACCGTGTAAAGGCGCTGCTGACACGGCTGCTTATTGCAGAAGCAGCTGTAGGTACGGTGGCTTTCTGTATCTTTGAGATTTTCCCGCATCAGCTTATCGGCATATTCGGCGCATCAAATGAAAGTGTCTATTACACCGATTTTGCAGTACGGTGCATACGTGTATTCCTCTGTCTTGTTATCCTTTCCTGCCTGAATAAAGGTGCATCCATATTTCTGCAGGCGCTGGGCAAAGCCTGGGCTTCAAGTGCGCTGTCCATGCTCCGTGAAGTTGTCTGTGGAGTAGGGCTGCCGCTGCTGCTGCCGGTATTTTTCGGACTGAACGGCATCCTGTATTTTATGGGTGTATCCGATATCATCACGTTCATATTCTCAGCAGCTGTTATCGCTGCAACGTATAAAGAACTCTTGACTTGAAGTGAACTCCATGCTGTATGCTGTACAGTGAGGTGGAACATGGTGTACAGAACACTTGGCCGTACCGGCATACAGGTAAGCGAGATTGGTTTAGGCGGAGAAGGTTTTGAAGACAAGTCACAGGACGAAGTGCAGAAAATAGTTGACTGTGCATTCAAGCATGGAATTAACTTCTTTGATGTGTATAATTCAAACCCTGAGATGCGGAGCAGTCTCGGTACAGCATTGAAGAACTATCCGCGTTCAAGTTTTGCAGTCCAGGGCCATATGTGTTCTGTCTGGAAAAACGGCCAGTATGAACGTTCCCGGAATATGGATGAAGTCAAAGCAGCTTATGAAGATTTTTTTAAACGCATGCAGATTGATTATATCGATGCCGGAATGATCCATTATGTTGATACTGAAAATGATTATAACAGTGTCATGAACGGACCAGTGCTGGAATATGCACAGCAGCTGAAAAAGGAAGGCCGTATACGGTGTATCGGCATGTCTACACACAACAATGAAGTGGCACTCAAGGCCGCTGCATCCGGAACCATCGATGTAATCCTGTTCAGCATAAATGCGGCATATGATATGCTGCCGACGACCGATGATGTGGACAGCCTGTTTAAGAAAGATACATTCAGCGGACGTACCTATGAAGGTGTGGATGCAAAACGTGACGAACTGTACCGGTACTGCCAGAACAACGGCGTGGCGCTTACCGTGATGAAATGTTTTGCCGCAGGTGTACTGCTGAATGCAGCAGAATCGCCGTTTGAAAAAGCGATGACACCGGTACAGTGCATGCACTACTGTCTTACCCGTCCAGGTGTTGCAGCTGTCATGGCCGGTGTATCGAGCATAGACCAGCTGCTGTCCGATGTAGAATATGAAACAGCCTCGAATGCTGAAAAAGACTACAGTACAGTGCTTGCACATGCTCCGCGGAAGAGTTTTAACGGCCACTGTATGTACTGCGGTCACTGCGCACCGTGCCCGCGCGGCATCAATGTGGCATCTGTGAATAAGTACCTTGATCTGGCTCTTGTGCAGAAATCCGTACCGGAAACACTGCGTGATCACTATAAACTGCTTGCACACCATGCGGACGAATGCATCGCCTGCGGTTCATGCATGCGCAACTGCCCGTTTGGTGTGGATGTAATCAGCAGAATGAAGCAGGCTGCACAGCTGTTCGGCTAAAGCCCGTACAGCGCTGTATACTTCTTTTCGAGATAATCAAGAAAATCATCTGCAGTAAAGTCCCTGTCGGTGATATCATGTATCCATGTACGTGCATCCTGATAGTTCGCTTTTTTCCAGACGTGCTCTTTCATCCATGCATTGATGATATCGAACCGTCCGTTCTGAATGTTTCCTTCTATATCGATGTCCTGCACCATGCGGTTGTAATACATGGCATTGTACATGTTGCCAAGCGCATATGCCGGAAAATAGCCGAATCCGGAAGCCCAGTGTACATCCTGCAGAATGCCTTCGCGGTCATTTGACGGTCTGACTCCCAGATATTGCTGGTAGGTATCATTCCACAGCTGGGGCAGCTTTGCGGTATCGATGCTGCTGTTCACAATCTGCTTTTCCATCTCGTACCGGATGATGATATGGAATGTATAGGTAAATTCATCCGCTTCTGTCCGGATAAGTGTCGGCTGTACCGTATTTACTGCTTCGTATAGTTCCTGTTCGCTGACATCGTGGAACACCTGCGGAAACAGTTCTTTCGCTTTGGGATAGATCAGATGAATAAAGGCCTTTGAACGGCCGATTCTGTTCTCATAGAAGCGGGACACCGATTCATGCTGACCCATTGTCTTAAGGCTGTTGATGTAGTAGTTATAATCTTCCTGCGGCTGATTCTGTTCAAACAGTGCATGTCCGCCTTCATGGATAATCGAGAACATGCTTGAGTAGAACATCTTTGGATAATAATGTGTCGTAACGCGGGCATCGTTCCGTGCAAGACCGTCGGTAAATGGATGTTCCGTTGTTGTAAATGAACCGCGCGTAAAATCAAAACCGATGGTTTTCAGCAGGTATTCCGCCATTGCATGCTGCTGTTCATCAGTAACTTCCCGTGTAAGGAAGTCTGTGCGTATGTTCTTTTTGCTGGCTGTGATCTTTTTGAGCAGCGGGATAAGACGCTGTTTGCATTTTCCAAAACACTCATCAAGATCTGCGCAGGTGATGCCTCGCTCGTATGTATCCAGCAGATTGTCATATGGAACGGGGCAGGCTTCTTCTCGCAGTGAAATCTGTTTCAGATTTACGTCCCGTACTTCCCTGAGCGACGGAGCGAACAGTGAAAAATCAGCTTTCTTTTTTGCATCGAGCCAGTGTACAAAGGCTCTGTTGAACACAAGCGTGAATTCATGATTCATTTCAGGCGTGATATTTTTTGACCTGAGATAATCACGGTGCAGACTTTCTACAAGAACTCTGTCCAGATTTACGAGATTGTCTCTATGAGCATACAGATATTCCGCAGCCTTGATAAATTCAGGCCTTTTTATCAGCGTGAACGCTTTGTTGGAAAGGAATGCAGTTACCTCTCCTTGTTCTTCCATGGCTTTGGGCGGACAGATAGTCTCTTTATCGAATTCAAGAACATGGCACGCGTGGCCATACAAATCTGCTTCTTTCAGTGTTGTTTTTACAAGAGAAAGGTTCTGTACAAGTTCTTCTATCATTTTTTACTCCTGATGCAGGTCTACCGTACTGCCAATAGACGCTGCCATTTTCTGCCAGTGAGCCATCCGCTGTGCAAGATCGGCTTTACTTTTTTCGTCATCACGGAATGCAATCAGTGTCCAGTCCATTTCACTCAGCGCCTGCTCAAACTCCGGCAGTTTCTGGTATGGAAGAGAGATCATGCGGAGGCCTTCCGGATAAGTCTTACGTCGTTTGAGCCCATGGTAGAAACCAGTTGTGATGTGGTTCACTTTGCCGCTGATAACCGGATACGCATACATCCAGGCGCAGCTCAAAACCGGGGACGATTTGCTTTCCCACAGATCTCCGGAAATATAACAGGTTGCACGCATGATGATATCGGCGGCAGGCAAACCTGCAACAAACATGATAAGATCTGGATCAAAATCGCAGAGTGCGACCGGGGAGAACTCCACAAAGTGTACTGTATGCGGTTCAATAACAGGGAGATTCTGGTACAGATTCCTGCATGCACCCGGTGTCTTGTAACAGCCAAAGTCGTATCCTGCCTGACCTGAAGCAGTGACCGGCGGCTTGCTGATCATACCCATGGCGAGTTTGCCGTAGCAGTCATCGTCATCTTTTGAGATATAAAACTTCCTGCCTGTTGTCTGTGCTTCATGCACATACTGACAGAATGCAAGTTCCTTTCCATTATAATGTTCTGCTGTTTCTGGTTTTTCAAACAGCATTTTTACAGCGACCGCAGAATAGTCCAGCGGCAGTTTTGCGATAAGGTCTTTGAGATTCTGTGATATCATAGGTAGACTATAACATATCAGGAAAAATCATTACAGCTCGTCGGCATCGATAATTCTGATGCCGGCTTTGAGCAGTGCCTGTGCAAATATGCCCTGACCGCTGACAAGTTTCTTTGAAAATGTGCCGTCGTAAATCTGATGTGCACCACAGGAAGGGCTGCGGGGCTGCAGAACAGCCAGATCGATATGTTCATCCTGGAGCTTTTTCATAATGCGTTCTGCACCCAGCCGGAACTCTCTGTCTACATCTTTGCCGTCTTTTGTGGTGACTGTACCGTTTACTATTTCCGCAGGGGACCGCGGAACGGAAAGACCACCTGCTGTTTCCGGGCATACAGGGAATACTTCCTTGTCTTTCAGAAAGTCCATGACCTTCTTATTCAGGTTGTTTCCGCCGTTGTATTTACAGTTGCTGCCCATAAGGCATGCGCTTACCAGTACTTTCATGACTGCCTCTCTGCTGCCGGTTTATATTTTGAAAAAAGTATTCCGGACCGTATTGTCGATCCAGTAACGGTTGATTTTTATACCATCTTCGTTGAACGTCTGGTTTTCCAGAATGCCGCCATTATGGACAATGACCTTCTGAGAAGCGGTATTATCCGCATCGCAGGTTACCAGCACTTTCCGTATGCCCATCTTCTGCATTTTCTGCAGGGCAAGAGCCAGAATCAGATTTCCATATCCTTTGCCCCGGAATTCGGGACAAATGCCGTAACCCACATGGCCGCCGTCAACAATATTTTTACTGTTCAGATAGTACCGGATTGCTACTGCGCCCAGAATGGTATCTGTGCTGTCCTTCAGAAGGTAGAATGACTGTGGGACCTCATCTCCGATGTCAGAGCCTTTTTCCTTACCGCTGAGTAACTGCATCCATTCCTGATAGTTACCGTTGAACAGTCTGAGCAGTCCGGGATTCATGCGTCCGCCGAACTGTTTCCATTTTTTATATACTGAAGCGACTGCATTTTCGTCTGTTTCTGACGGTTTCTCTAAATGAAAGGATTTCATAACATTGTCTCACTTTCAAAGTATACACGGTATGCAGCACTTCTTCTATATTGAGTTGTAAGGCATTCCACAATACGTACTACGGTAATACGAATTCCGTAAAAAGTGAAACAACTACTGTTAAAAGTGAAACTCATTCAGCTGATTCCACTGTATACTTCCGGGTGTAGGAAGGCACTGAGGAGGTCGTATTCATGAAAAAAACACTTATCGTTTTTTATTCCAGGTCGGGGAACAATTATGTTTCCGGCAATATCGTAAATCTGGAAAAGGGGAACTGTCTTGTCGTAGCGGAAAAACTGGCTGCGGCAGCTGACGCTGATCTCTTTCAAGTACAGCCGGTAAAAGAGTATTCCGCCGACTATATCCGGTGCACTGAAGAAGCACAGAATGAACTGAAAAAGAATGCCCGTCCTGCTTATAAAGGCGATATCGACATATCAAGTTACAGCACTGTCATTTTAGGTTACCCGATATGGTGGGGAACATTCCCGATGCCGCTTTATACTTTTCTGGAAAAGCATGACTTTTCAGGGAAGAAAATCATTCCTTTCAGCACGCACGAAGGAAGCAGTCTTGGCAGCAGTGTAGGTGATATCAGAAGACTATGCCCCTGTGCTGAGGTTGCAGCGGGTACAGCAATTTACGGAAGCAGTGCTACAAATTGTAACAGAGAAATAAAAGAGATTATTGCAAAGATAGGATGATTATCAGGGAGATTATTTGTATGGCTGAGACAAAAACGATTTTTGAACGTCTGCATGACGGTGAACGTGTCGATTTGACTGCACCGGATTTTAAGCCCGCAGTCGAAGAAATGATGAGGACAAGAGTCCTCTGCGATCATCTGAACAAGGACTTTCGTCCCGATCAGGATTATACATCTGTTCTGAATGAGATGATGGGGTATGATTTTTCCAGAATCCGCATTCTGCAGCCGTTTACCATTGACTTTGGAAACCAGTGCAGAATAGCGGACGGAGTATTCATAAACCATTCATTTGTCGGGAGTCTTGCCGCCGGGCTTACGATTGAAGAAGGTGTTCAGATTGCACCGCAGGTTACTGTTCTTACAGTAAACCATGATCCGTACATGCGTCATGTCTGTATCTGTAGACCTGTCACGATAAAACGGTTTGCATGGATAGGAGCAAGAGCAACTATCCTGCCCGGTGTTACAATCGGAGAGAACGCAATCGTTGGAGCAGGTGCGCTTGTCACCCATGATGTACCGGACAACGCAGTTGTGGTAGGATCTCCGGCAAAAGTACTGAAGATGCTTGATCCTGAAAAAATGCAGTCAAAGTCGAACGCAAGAAAATGACAGGAAAACGGGAAGTTTTGCTTAAAGAAATTTTTTAAGCTTGCTATAATGCATACATGAGCTGTCCGTTCATCTATTCAGAAGATTATTCCAAACTCATCCAGCCGGATCTGACCGGATGGTGTCTGCATCTTATCTGTCTCGCAGGAACGGGAAGCTTTGTCTATGGCGGCAGTCTCTATGCTATCCGGAAAAATGATATAGTAATTGCACCGCATCCGGAACTGATTACTTCAGCGGACTGCGGAAAAGACCTTAAAGTATGTTTTGTTTACGGTGACTTGAAGTTTATCAATGCACAGATGCCGGCAAATCATTATGGAATAAAGGGTGGCATTACACTTTTGAGTGACCCGGTGATTCATGGAACAAAACTTGAGATCAGTCTTTTAAAAGCGGATTTTCTGAATATAAAAAAACGGCTCTGCCTGGCTGACAGCGATTATTATAAGGAAAGTCTTGGCGCTGCAGCAGCGCAGATGGTATACGATATTTTCATGGCGCACCGGCGGCGTGACAGTGCCGCGGATTTTCCGCAAGGTGCTTCATCTGTGGTAAAGCGGCTTACCGAACTGCTGGAAAGCGGAGAGACACTGCATCATAGGGAAGTTTCCTATTATGCGGAACGTTTGAATGTAAGTCCAAAATATCTGTCGGAAACCGTCCGCCGTCTTACAGGTGACAGTGTAATCTATCTGATCAACCGCTATGCTGGACCAGTTATCACAAATATGTTGAAAGATAATTCTTTTTCAATTACGCAGATTGCTGACAAAATGGATTTTTCTTCTGTTTCATATTTCAGCCGGTACACAAAAAAACTGCTTGGAATGTCACCTGCAGAATTCAGGAAAAAAACTTGAGAATGCATTTATTTTGGAGCTTTTATAGTATTAAAAATGGAGTCTGATTACATTATCAGAAAGGTTTTATTACATTGAAATTTGTGTGTTTATCACCGTTGCGCGGCAGCAGGATTGTCATTGTACAGCAAACTTATCGACAGCATGAC
>Ga0070399_1001316_pt1 | contig 26164 bp, 19 predicted proteins | sample BioMet4_FD_61217 | JGI IMG/M metagenome (GOLD analysis project Ga0070399, IMG submission 61217) | Microbial communities from bioreactor (seeded with sewage sludge) at LBNL, California, USA - Biofuel metagenome 4 (version 1) | ecosystem: Engineered > Bioreactor > Anaerobic > Unclassified ... | reverse complement strand
TTCTGAAGGAAAAGAGCACAGGCACAATCCTCTTCGTCGGCAAAGTCGAGAAACCGGAATAACCGACAATTTATTTCAAATCAATTATCATGTGCGCCCGCAGGAAACTGCGGGCGCTTTCACTTATATCTTCAATGTTTATTGTTTTCTTCGACAATAAATCTAATTTTACTATAAGTTCATGTTTCGAATTGTCAACCGTTCATTAAGTTCCCAATAAAAATGAATACAATCTAACCTATTTATTGTTCAGAAATATGATTTTTGCGTAGCATATAACCTTTGCCGCGGATGGTTTCAAGAATGCAATGACTTCCTTCTGAGAGAAACGAACGTAAATGGCTTATGCAATTGTTCAGCGAATCGTCAGCTTCATCGCCGTTCCAAACACGTTCGAAAAGTTCGCTACGTGAAACAAGATTATTACTGTTTCGCACCAAAATCTGAAATATCATTTGTTCTTTAGTGGGAAGAATTCCTATGGGTTTGTTCTTAAACGAGAGAACGCCGTTCAAGTCCAGTTCATAATTGCCAAACTCGGCTAAATGTATTTCATGAGGAAGTAGTTTTTCTACATTATGAAGAAGTTCCTTACTTCCGTATGGCTTCTTGATAAACTGCTCGCATCCTTTTTCGATGCCTTTGCTAACGGTTTCCACGTCAGTATGCGACGAAACAAAAAGGACTGGTATTTCAGGATGATTTTTTCTTATGTCGTCAATCAAATCAAAACTGCTTATATTGCCAACTTCAATATCAAGAACGAGCAACTCAGGTGCAAATTCCGTTATCAAACCAATGATGCCGCGAAGAGAAGTTCTGTATTCCACTGCATATCCAGCCCGTTGCAGGATAAGATATGTCAACTCACCCAATTCCAGATCGTCTTCAACGTATAAAATCCGTCTTTTCATGATTGCGATCTAATTATTGAGGAATGATAATTGTGAATGTAGAACCCTTTCCTATGCCGCTTTCCACGAGTAATCGACCGTTCATCCCGCTGAGTTGCCGTTTGACGCTGCTCAAGCCAAGACCAAACCCTTTCACTGTGGGTTTATCGCCCCGTTCGATGCGAAAGAATTTCTTTCCGATACGCTTCAGATATTTCCTTTCTATTCCCCAACCAGTGTCGGCAATAGCGATATGCAACTCTTTATCGATTTCAGACAGCTTTACAGAGACAATCACTCCGTCGTCGGCAAATTTCAAGGCGTTATCAAGAAGATTGATAAGACAACGTTCCAATTTGTAGGAATCGACCTGCACATCATTTATTCCGCTTTCATTAATAATATTGAATGTACATTTTCTGTCACGATGCTGTTCCATCGTCATTTCCCAAACATTATTGATCAATTCAGGCAAATCGACGTTATTCTTTACAATGTCCGTTTTTTCTCCTTTGATACTATCGAGAATATGGGTTATCATGTCTATCAGCCGTTCGATACGTTTCTTACTACGGTTCATGATGTTCCGTTCTTTCTCCTCAAGGTTCCTTTCAACCACGGAATCAAGCAAAAGGTATGCAGAATTCAGAGGTCCTTTCAAGTCATGAATAGCGTGATACATCAACGTCTCACGACCTTCAAGTTCTTTTCGCATATTCCTAATCTGCGACAATTGCCGATAGAGGCAAATCAGTACAAGAACTATCATCAATCCAGAAACAATCAGAGCCAGGAGCATTTTCTTGAAAATGGCTTCTACTGGCACACCAACATGAGCTTGCACATATAGCAAACCTTTAGTGCCTATCGGCTTCATATCGGTATCTACATAATAAGCGAATCGTGGCAAAGGGCGGGCTGTTGCTTCCTTCTCGACCGAATCTTTGCCGAAAAGACTTATCCGATAGGCTACATTCAACCCTTTTTCCTTCAGCAGATTGCCGAAAATGCTGTCGACAACATTAAGACGAATTGGTTTATTATAAAAAAGTTTGTCCTGTACAACCTGCGACAATATCTCGCTCAATGTTCCGCCCAACTTTTTTCGGTCGGCGCGTTTGATGGTCACCGTGTCGCCTCCCCCTAATTTTGCACGCTCAGCGGCTGTCATCTCATTGCCAAAGCGAACAACATATTTCGGATTGTCACAACCGAACGATTTGTTCGACCAGCGAGTGTTCAATTCCCTTTCGATGGAAATGAAAAGAAGTCTATCGATAGAATACGAGTATTCGTTGGCATGCTCGGTATAAAGACTGTAAAGCCAATAGAACTGCGACAGTAGCAAAACGGCTGTTGCAAGAAGAGTAAACAAAGTAGTTTTGTTCATGATTCCATTCTTTGTTGGTGCAAAAATAAAGAAAAAAGGGGCGTTTCTCCGCCGTTGGAAAAGTTTTGTGAATATTTAAAAGCTTTGGTCATGAAAATATTAGATTTTCATTAGATTATGTTCGAAACAATCACTGTACTTTGGCGTCAATGAATAAATAACTAAAACGTACACCGACATGAAAACCATCTTTCAAAGAACTATTTGGATAGCAATCTGCGCATCGTTCTACGCTTCAACTTTTGGGCAGCAATACAGGCTGAGCGGACGTTTGACTGATGAAAAAGGCGCACGACTGGAAAATGTGACCGTCATGATTACAGCTGCCGACACGCTTGTCGCCGGTGCTGTGACTGATGCGAAAGGCGAATTCTCGATTTCGGGCATTGCTGCCGGAACGTTCTTCTGCAAAGCATCGTTGCTCGGCTATAAAGCGCTAGAACAAAGCATCTCAGTAAAGGGAAACACGAGGCTTCAGCTGTCGATGCAGGAAGATTCGAAAATGTTGTCGGAAGTGACCGTAAACGCGCATCGTGAAGACATCGTCACCTCGAATGCAAGTTCGACGACATTTCTGCTCTCTGAAAACGCACAAAAGAAATCGCGCGATGCTTTCGAAGCATTGCGCGAAATACCCAAACTGAGAGTCGATGTAACCAGCAAAACAGTAGCGTTATTCAACGGTTCTTCGCCTCTTATCCTTATCGACGGAGTGAAACGACCATCCTATATCTATTCAATTAATCCTGAAGACATTGAAGCTGTCGAAGTGGTGGAGAATCCTTCTGCCCGTTACCGAGGTGAGGAAGGAATAACTAGCATGATAAACATTCGTCTAAAACGCAAAAAGGATATTTATCTGATTGGAAACCTTTCCAGCAACCAGCATATAAAATTCGTAAAAGGCGTGACTGATGGAAACCTATCGTTAGGAAACGACAAGTTTTCCATTTATATGGCCGCTCAAGCATATTATTCCGATAAAGATAAAAACAAAACTCTTGAAGATTACATGCACAGCGGAAATCTAACCAGAAGGATAAAAGGAACAAATACACAGAACTCTAAAATGATTTATGGAGCAATTGGCAGCGATTGGGTTGTATCAGATAAAGATTATTGGGCTTTCGGGTCAAACATAGTTTCACAACCTATGCATAACAAATATGAATTCAACGGTACGATAAGTCATGACGATAAGGAAAGCGGTCTTAGTATTTACAGAAAAACAAACGTAAAATATCTTACTAATTCCAACAATCTTTACTACAAGCATACTTATTCTAAAACAAGCTTTTTGGAACTGACTGCAACAGCAAACTTTTATAAAAGCGCGACAAATGGTCTGGCAAAAGAACAGTCGAAAATATACTCATACGACACTTATATCGACATGGACAACTACGAAAACTCTTGTTCACTTAAAGCAAACTATCAGTTCAAAATAGGGAAACTGTTTATGTCAAATCTGGGAAACAACCTTTACCACGACAATCTGTCAATAGACGAGACAACGGATAATTATCCTAAATATAAATATAAGGATATACGCGAATATATCTATTTTGACTTTATTGGATTGAAAAATCATAAGTTCACATACAATGCCTCGTTAGGTTTGGATTTGATTTTTACGGACGCTGACAAGTCGAAAAACCATTATGTAAACTTCGTGCCAAGCGTTTCTCTAGCCTACAAAATACTCGAAGGAAACTCAATAAAGCTTTATTACAACCGGAACCGACAGTCGCCTGATGAAAGTCAGCTGAATCCGAGAAACACTTCGACTGACAGCCTGAAAATCATCACCGGCAATCCTTATCTGAGACCGCAACTGACAAGCCAAATAAACCTCAGTTACGAATGGAGTCACAAGGCTCATTTTCTCAGTCCTTTCATAAATTTTCGAAACGTTACAAAATCGATTGAAGGTTCCGGTAAAACAGTGGACGACATTTATTACTATTCATACTATAATCAAAGTTCATATCAGATGCTGGAAACAGGGCTATTTTATCGCTTAAGACTTGGCAACATTGGTAATCTGAACTTGGGCTTGACTTATGTTAAACGTTATTTCGTAGATGATTACCCATACAATGGAAAAACTTTCGGCGCATTCGGAGGTCTTAACACTTACTATAAAAATGTCAATTTCAGTTTTGATGTTAATCTAAGTAGTAAAGGATATTTCAGATATGGAAAATCAACAGGTGCACCAAGTTCACACGCACGTTTCAGTTGGAATATGCCTAGAGGTTGGACGATAAATATGGAACTTTCGACTTTCATCCCGCATTTCGATACAAAAACTTGGGGTTTTGCCGATAACTACGAATCGTACAGTCGGACAAAAGTTATCAGCCAACGTAATATGCTGATGATTGGCATTTCCTACAATTTCAAAAATAAAGTCAATTTAAAATACAGGAACTCCAAACGCTTCTATGAATCTGATAAGAATCTGAACATCGAAGTCAAATAATAAGATTCATCACTTGCTTCTCATTTCTTTCAGAAATTGATTAACGTCATCTATCGGTCTGAAAGGGACAATTATCTCTAAGTCGGTGTTGATAATGGCATAAACACATTCTTCGTTGTTGCTTGCGCAACGAAGGAAGTGTGTGTCTTAGAAAAAGACAAGTAAACTTGTTTTTTCATTCGACTTGCATTATCTTTGCTGCTTAATATGAATCTATAATTAGTAATAGAATGGGAAGAGTAATTGTTATCGGCGCCGGTGGCGTCAGTACCGTAGCCACTAAGAAAATGGCTATGAATGCAGGTGTATTTACAGACATTCTTCTGGCAAGCAGGACCAAATCGAAATGCGACAAGATTGCCGAAGACATTCATAACGTCAAGGTTAAAACCGCTCAAGTCGATGCTGACAATGTTGACGAACTTGTCAAACTGTTCTCCGAATTCAAACCGGACCTCGTCGTCAACCTTGCTCTGCCCTATCAAGACCTGACAATCATGGACGCTTGCCTCGCATACGGGACAAATTATCTTGATACGGCCAATTATGAACCTCGTGAGAAAGCTAAATATGAATACAGCTGGCAATGGGCATACAAAGACCGCTTTGAGAAAGCTGGACTAACCGCCATTCTCGGCTGCGGATTCGACCCGGGAGTTTCAGGCGTTTACACAGCTTACGCTGCAAAACATCATTTCGATGAAATCCGATATCTCGACATCGTCGACTGCAACGCGGGAGACCATCATAAGGCCTTCGCTACAAATTTCAATCCGGAAATCAACATTCGCGAAATCACACAACGAGGCCGCTACTACGAAGATGGAATTTGGAAAGAGACTGACCCTCTGTCTGTTCACCAGCCTCTCACCTATCCGAATATCGGTCCGAAAGAATCGTATCTGATGTATCACGAAGAATTGGAAAGTCTTACGAAACATTATCCGACAATTCGCCGCGCACGTTTCTGGATGACTTTCGGCCAGGAATACCTGACTCATCTTCGCGTCATTCAAGATATCGGTATGGCTCGCATCGACCCGATTGATTATCAAGGACAGAAAATCATTCCTATACAATTTCTGAAAGCAGTTCTACCGGATCCGGGAGATTTGGGCAAGGATTACACGGGCGAAACATCTATCGGATGCCGCATCCGAGGACTAAAAGATGGAAAGGAACTGACCTATTACGTCTATAACAACTGCAGCCATCATAAAGCATATCTTGAAACAGGCGCACAAGGAGTTAGCTACACGACCGGTGTTCCGGCAATGATTGGTGCAAAGATGTTCCTCGAAGGAATCTGGAAGAAACCGGGCGTTTGGAACGTCGAACAGTTCGACCCAGACCCATTCATGGAAGATTTGAACGAACAAGGTTTGCCTTGGCACGAACTCTTTGGAATCAATTTGGAAGTTTAATTCTCAATGGCTTTTATATGTTGAAGATTGGAGACAAAGCTCCCGAGATATTGGGACACGACCAGAATGGGAAAGAAATACGGCTCAGCGATTTCAAAGGGAAAAAGCTCGTGCTGTACTTCTATCCGAAAGACAATACAAGCGGTTGCACAGCAGAAGCCTGCAGCCTGCGTGACGGATATAAAGAACTTGTGGCTTCAGGCTATGAAGTGATTGGCGTCAGCAAAGACAGCGCGCAATCGCATGTCAATTTTATAGAGAAACAATCATTGCCTTTCAACCTTATAGCTGATACAGACACATCGCTGCAACAGCAATTCGGCGTTTGGGCAGAGAAAAAACTATACGGACGTTCATACATGGGGACTCTCCGCACAACCTTTCTGATTGATGAGAACGGAATCATCACTCGCATCATCGGTCCAAAAGAGGTGAAGACAAAAGACCATGCAAATCAAATCCTTAATTAATTAAAAGGAAATGGCAGAAGAAGACAATCAGTTCGAAGAGGTAAAGAAACCTAAGGAGAACAAGTCGGCAGCAGTTCCCGCAAAAGAAGCTGCAAAAAGTGTTGAAAACGCTGCTAACGACGGAAAGTTGAAGGCTTTGCGTATGGCAATGGATAAAATCGAAAAGAATTTCGGAAAAGGTTCTATCATGAAACTCGGTGACGAAAACTTCGAGAATGTGGATGTAATTCCATCAGGCTCAATCGGACTTGATGCAGCCTTGGGAGTTGGCGGATATCCTCGTGGAAGAGTGATTGAAATATACGGACCTGAATCTTCAGGTAAAACCACCTTGGCTATTCACGCTATTGCTGAGGCACAGAAACTTGGCGGAATCGCCGCATTCATTGATGCAGAACATGCATTCGACCGCTTCTACGCTGAGAACCTTGGCGTCGATGTGGACAATCTATGGATTTCGCAACCTGACAACGGCGAACAAGCACTGGAAATAGCCGAATCGCTGATTCGCTCGTCGGCTATCGACATCATCGTAATCGACTCCGTTGCAGCCTTGGTTCCTAAAGCTGAAATCGAAGGCGAAATGGGTGAAAAACAGATGGGTTTGCAAGCTCGTCTGATGTCGCAGGCACTCCGTAAACTCACGGCTGCTATCAGTAAAACAAATACAACATGCATCTTTATCAATCAGCTCCGCGAGAAGATTGGCATCATGTTCGGCAATCCTGAAACGACAACAGGCGGCAATGCATTGAAATTTTACGCTTCAGTCCGTTTGGACATCCGCCGCATCAATCAGTTGAAAAACGGCGACGAAACCTACGGCAGCCAAGTCCGAGTTAAAGTCGTTAAGAACAAAGTCGCACCTCCTTTCCGCAAAGCTGAATTTGATGTTCTCTTCGGAAAAGGAATCTGCCGTTCAGGAGAAATTGTCGACCTCGGTTCTGAACTGAACATCTTGAAGAAAAGCGGTTCATGGTACAGTTATAACGACAGCAAAATCGGTCAGGGACGTGACGCTGCCAAACAGTTCATCGAAGATAATCCTGAACTTGCAGAGGATTTAGCTAAACAGATTCTCGAAAAGATTAAATAAATCATGGGAAACAAAGACCTTTACAATTCGCTTTGCAACACAGAAAAAAGCCTACCGATTTTTTCAAGAGATTGGTGGCTGGATGCTACATGCGGTAAAGCGAATTGGGAAGTCTTTATCCTTCAAGAAAACGGATTCATCGTCGCGTCGCTTCCTATCTATGTCCCGCACAAAGGCGTCATTTCCATGCCTTCGTTCACTCAAACTATGGGACCTTGGTTCGCACCTGAATCTGAAGATACAAAAAGCAGTCGCGCCATTGAACATCAACACACGCTTTGCAAACTATTGATTGCAGAGATAAAAGCTTATCCCCATTTTCTTCAAAACTTCAATTACTCGATAACCGATTGGCTTCCCTTCTACTGGAACGGTTATTCGCAGACAACAAAGTACACGTATGTCCTTAATGGAATCGATAACGAAGATGTACTCCTGAAAGGGATGAGTTCAAACATTAAACGCAACATCAATCGCGCTCGTACACAGTATCATATTTCTGTACGCAAAGGCATTACCACCGACGATTTTCTGAAAGTTCAAGAGATGACATTCAAACGCCAGAACCTTCAGATTAAAGCCGATTTGAATGTTCTTAAACGACTGATTGAAGTCTGCCGGGAACGTAAACAAGGCGACCTTTGGGGCGGATACGACGAAAACGGACAGATTCATGCCGCAGCTTTCATCGTTTGGCAAGAAAGTTCCGCCTGGTATTTAGCCGGTGGAAACAACACTGAACTTCGGGAATCAGGAGCTCACAGCCTGGTTCTGTACGAAGGAATCAGATATGTCTCGCACTTCACCAAACGTTTTGATTTTGAAGGCTCTATGCTTCCTGGTGTTGAGCAGTTTTTCCGTGAATTCGGCGCCACTCAAATGCCATATTTCTCCATATCGAAAGGGAAACCGAGTCTACTCCTTCGTGCATGGATGAAGCTCGGCAGAATGCTGAAAATCGATAAAAACTGAAGTATCATCATGGAAGACTACATCAGTTATATTATAAAGTTCCTCATCGGCGGAGATAATGCTACAAAATTGAGTAGCATGATTGGTTATACATCCCATGAAAATGTCTTTTCACGCTATCGGATTGTCATTATTCCATCCAATTATTTCGATGAAGAGGTTTACGGAACGCCGGCTTCCATACCGCAACTTCCTCTGAATGAAGTTGAAGGCATTCCTTTACTCTTTGGAACACCTGAAGTCGAATGGTATGATGATACTTTGGTAGTGAAAGCTGACATCGTTGCAAGCACATATTTTTTGATTACAAGATATGAAGAGATTCAGCGTCGAGGTGAAAGAGACATATATGGACGTTTTCCGGGGAAGAAATCACTTCCTTATCGGGCAGGATTTTTACACAGGCCAATTGTCGATGAATATGGACGATTGCTTCGGCGTTGGCTTCGCGAAGCTCGCGTAAATATTTCGGACCAAGAACCGCAAGTCAAAAAAATCTGGCTCACACACGATATTGATGTTCCATTCTTTTGTCACAGCTTAAGAAGCCTCGCTCGTGAATCCATTAAAGGCATAGGATTCACCAAAGCCTGGAAAATTTATCACGAAAACATTGCTTCCGATCCATATTATACTTATCCTTGGCTTATTGAACAACGCAATGAATTGAAGAACGTTTTAGGTAAAGAGCGTTGTGACAGCCTTTTTTTCTTTAAAGCCGGAGGTTTATCAGCACAAGACAGACCTCGTTACAACATCCACTCAAAGAGAATCCACAATCTCATCAAACTTTGTGAGGAAGAACATATTGAAATTGGATTGCACGCCAGCTATGATGCTGGTCGTAATCCTTCTCTTCTGGCTTTTGAGAAAACCATCTTGGAAAAAACGACACATCGCAGAATCTATCTGAACCGTTATCATTTTCTTGATTCACGAGAACCGGAAGATCTGAATATCCTTGAAAAAGCAGGAATCACAGACGATTTCAGTATGGGCTACGCTGATGTTGCCGGATTTCGATTGGGAACAAGCCATCCAGTTTTCTGGATTAACCCGGAAGATAAACGTATTTCTGGACTCATGTTGCATCCACTTACTGCAATGGACTGCACTTTGAGCGATCCTAAATACATGGGCATGAGTTATGAAGAAGCTCAAGTCTACTGCCTCCAACTCTGCGAACAAGTTCGGCAAGCTAACGGAGAGGTTGTCCTTCTTTGGCATAACGATAGAGTTGCCGAAGCTCCATATTTATCACCTGCTGACAACTGGCAACGAAAACTTTTCAAAAGTCTAATCGAAGAACTGCAAAAAGAATGAAGGTTCTAATTTTATGTGATCTCTTTCCTCCTGCATTCGGTCCAAGGATGGGTTATCTTTGCAAATATATGATGCAAACAGGTTGGGAACCGGTTGTCGTTACTGAAAAAACTGGAGATGACGGCTTTGGATTTTTATCTGAGCTTGTTCCAGATGTAAAACGCGTCAGTTACTATCAATTCAACAACAAGGTTTTAAGGAAAGCTGAATGGTTTCTGGTGATGCTTCTCGACCTTTGCTTTCACTACAAGAACCGCAAAATGGTTTCTGTTGCCGAAAAAGAACTTAAGAAAGGCAGTTTCGGAGCCGTTCTTTGCAGCACATATCGAACGTTTCCTCTTTCTGTCGCTGCAGAAGTTTCTCAAAAGTATGATTTGCCTTTTGTGGCCGACCTTCGCGACATCATCGAACAATTTGCCGGCAATGAATATATTTCACATCCAATCCATATCATTCCTTGCTTTGACAAACTCATAATCTCCTGCATACGCAAACATCTTTTGAAAGAGCGTAACAAAGTTCTACGTCAAGCGACTTATGTTTCAACAGTATCACCATGGCATGTGGAAATACTCAAAAAATATAATCCTCACATCGATCTTATATACAATGGCTTCGACTCTGAGTTATTCTTTCCTGCTCATCATCCGACTAAACAGTTCATCTTGTCTTATACAGGCAGACTTGTAAGTCTTGAAACCCGCGACCCAAAACTGTTGTTCGAAGCTTTGCAAAAATTGGACAACGAGAAACTCATTTCGCCGGAATCAGTTCGGGTTGAATGGTATACAGATTCATTTTCCGAGAAAACTATCAAAGAAGAGACTCATAAATACGGATTGGAAAAATACATGGATTACAAAGGCTATATTAAAGCCGACGAAGTCCCTTCGGTGCTGAACAATAGTTCCATTCTTTTGCAATTGGCCAATAAAGCCGACGAACACGGACCCAAAGGCATCATGAGCACAAAAATTTTCGAAGCAATGGCTGTAGAAAAGCCGCTACTTTGTGTCAGAAGCGACGAAAGTTTCCTTGAACAACTTATCAGCAAAACACGCACTGGAAGTTCAGCTCGCACTGCAGAACAAGCTTACGATTTCATATTAAATCAACTCAATATCTGGAAAAAAGAAGGCTTTACCTCTAATATAAATCAGGACAAAACTTTGGTATCATGCTTCTCGCGTAAATCGCAGGCAATTCAGTTCATGCAACTTCTGACTGAGATCAGTAAAAGTAAATGAATCATGGAAAGACTAATCAACATAGTTTCATTCAATATTCCATGGCCAGCTAATTATGGAGGAATAATTGATGTTTTTTACCAAATCAAAGCCCTTCATGAATGCGGAGTAAAAATTATCCTTCACTGTTTTGAGTATGAACGACCGCATTCACCTGAATTGGAATCTATCTGCGAACAAGTATTTTACTACAAACGGCGCACTGGATTAATATCGAATTTTTCGTTTTTCCCCTATAATGTAATCAGTCGCAAAGATCCTCAATTATTGCAGAATCTGTTGCTTAACAACGATCCGATTCTCTTCGAAGGACTTCATTCGTGTTACTATATCACACACAAACAATTGTCAAAGCGAATAAAGATTCATCGCGAAGCAAACATTGAACACGATTATTACAACCAACTGGCTAAAGCGGAACCTAACTTATTAAAGAAATGCTTCTTTAGAGTAGAAGCTTTACGGTTTCGGTTCTATCAGAAGGTGCTCAGAAAAGCAAACCTTATACTTGCAGTTTCCTCAACTGATGCGGATTATCTGAAGCATTGTTTTCCTTCGACTCATGTTGAATTTATGCCGTGCTTCAACCCGAACGAAAAAATCAATATAAAGAGCGGTCAATCTGACTTTATCCTTTATCACGGCAAATTATCCGTATCCGAAAATACAATTGCAGCGCTTTTTCTCATTCGTGAAGTTTTCTGCAAATTACCGTATACTTGTATCATCGCCGGAATGAATCCGCCTAAATTGCTTTATAAAGCTGCTCAGCCATTTTCTAACATTCGAATCGAAGCAAATCCGTCGGAAACAAAAATGAACGAGTTGACTCAAGAGGCTCAAATCAATCTTCTCATCACTTTCCAAGCAACAGGACTTAAACTCAAACTATTGAACAGTCTATTTACAGGACGTCACATTATTGTCAATCGCAAAATGATTTCAGGAACAGGACTTGAATCGCTTTGCAACATTGCAAATACACCTGAAGAGATGATACATGAATGCATAAGCCTGATGCAAGAAAATATTTCCGACAAAACGGCTGACAAAAGAGAAAAGATTCTCTTTCCCCTTTATTCAAATCAATTTCAAGCAAAAAAACTTATATCATTAATCAACCTTCCTGATTGATTGGGCCCTCAGACTGCGCTTCATTGTTCTTTTCCAACAGAGCTACATTTTCTACATGTTGGGTTTGCGGAAACATATCAACAGGCTGAATCTTCAAAACCCTATATTTTGTACAAAGCAATCCAAGATCGCGAGCTTGTGTTGCCGGATTACAACTAACATAAACTATTCTCTTCGGTGAAGCTGATAAAATCGTATTTATCACATCGTTGTGCATGCCAGCACGAGGAGGATCAGTAATGATAACATCAGGACGACCATGCTCTGCTATAAAAGATTCTGTTAGGATGTCCTTCATATCACCAGCAATAAACTCCGTATTAGAAATTTTGTTCAACGATGAATTGACTTTAGCATCTTCAATTGCTTCGGGGACATATTCAATTCCAATGACTCGTTGGGCATTACGTGAAATAAAATTAGCAATTGTACCGGTACCTGTATAAAGGTCATAAACCAATTCCTTTCCAGTCAGAGCGGCAAAATCGCGAACAACACTATAAAGAACGTGAGCTTGTCTACTATTTGTTTGATAGAAAGATTTCGGGCCAACTTTGAAACGAAGATCTTCCATCTCTTCAAAAATATAATCAGAGCCGCGATAAACGAAAACTTTCTGATCTGTCAGCGTATCGTTACACTTCTCATTTATTATATATAATAAAGATGTAATCTCAGGGAACGAATCAGCGACATATTTCAACAAAGCTTTACGATGTTCTTCGTCTTCATGATAGAAAACCAAAACGACCATCAAATCGCCCGTAGTAGCTGTGCGAATCATTAATGTCCGCATAAAACCTTCCTGGCGACGAAGATCGAAAAACGGATATCCTTCATGAGAAAGACAGTAATCACGAATTGAATTGCGAATTTTATCAGACAGTTCACTTTGCAACCAACATTCTTGAATATCGAGAACTTTATCAAACATTCCAGGAATATGAAAACCGACAGCATTCATATTGTCAAACTTTTCGTCGCTTTCGACTTGTTCACCCGTTAGCCATTTTTTATTGGAAAAAGAAAATTCCAATTTGTTGCGATAATATGTCGTCTGCTGGGAACCTTTGATAGGAAGAATCTCTCCAATCTGCACCTTTCCGATGCGGGTCAGATTGTCAATAACTTGTTGCTGCTTATAACGGATTTGTGTTTCATAAGGCAAATGCTGCCATTTGCAACCTCCACAAACTCCAAAATGACGACAGAAAGGCGTCGCTCGTTCGTCCGCATATTTTTTAAAACGGGCAGCTATACCTTCAGCATAACTGTTTTTCTTTCTTGTGAGTTGTATATCAACAATATCCCCCGGAGCAACAAACGGAACAAAAACGACCAAATCGTTTACTCTTGCCACTGCTTTGCCTTCAGCGGCAACACCTGTAATTAATACATTTTCAAGAACAGGCAACTGTTTTTTATTTCGTGCCAATTTAATATCTTTAAAATTTCAAGTTTCGCCACGCAAATGTACGCATAATATGCTATATAATCATTATTGTTAAATTTAAATCTTACAAATTTTTTAATCTAAAAGTGCGAATTTTCCCATGAAAAGTATTAATTTTGCATTTTTAAACAACAAGACACCTCTAAGGGGAAACAAATTCAATTTTACATAAATCTAGATGGAAAGAAAAAGAGTTTACGAATTCGGAAATGGATTCGCAGAAGGAAAAGCAGATATGAGAAATCTGCTTGGCGGTAAAGGCGCCAATCTCGCTGAGATGAATTTGATTGGTGTACCCGTACCTCCGGGTTTCACTATCACCACTGAAGTGTGTACGGAATACTTTGAATTAGGAAAAGCCAAAGTTGTCGAATTACTAAAAGAAGATGTTGAACGTTCTATCAAGAATGTTGAGAAACAAATGAATTCGAAATTTGGAAACGTTGAGAATCCTCTCCTCGTTTCAGTCCGTTCAGGTGCTCGTGCATCAATGCCTGGAATGATGGATACAATCCTAAATCTTGGCCTCAATGACGCAGTTGTTGAAGGATTGGCAAAAAAGACAGGCAATCAACGATTCGCATGGGATTCATATCGCCGCTTCGTGCAAATGTACGGTGACGTTGTTTTAGGTATGAAACCGGCAAGCAAAGTCGATATTGATCCATTTGAAGCTATTATTGAAGAAGTCAAGAAAGAAAAAGGTGTACGTCTTGACAATGAATTGGGTGTTGAAGAACTAAAGACACTCGTCGTACGCTTCAAACAAGCTGTCAAGAGTCAGACAGGAAGAGATTTCCCGACTGACGTTTACGAACAACTTTGGGGTGCAATCTGTGCTGTCTTTGACAGTTGGATGAACGAACGAGCCATTCTCTATCGCAAAATGGAAGGAATTCCTGCAGAATGGGGAACAGCTGTCAGCGTTATGGCAATGGTTTTTGGAAATATGGGAAATACTTCAGCTACAGGCGTATGTTTCTCTCGTGATGCCGCAACAGGCGAAAACGTTTTCAATGGCGAATATCTGATCAATGCTCAAGGCGAAGATGTTGTCGCAGGTATTCGTACTCCGCAGCAAATCACAAAAACAGGTTCACAACGTTGGGCTCATCGCGCCGGAATCTCTGAAGAAGAGCGTATTCAGAAATACCCTTCAATGGAAGAATCAATGCCCGAAATATTCAATCAGCTGAATGCTCTGCAAGATAAGCTAGAAAAGCATTATCACGATATGCAGGATATGGAATTCACTGTTCAAGAAGGTAAACTTTGGTTCTTACAGACTCGTAACGGCAAACGTACAGGTGCTGCAATGGTCAAGATTGCAATGGACTTGCTCCATGAAGGTTATATCGACGAAAAGACAGCTATCGAGCGCATCGAACCAAACAAGCTTAATGAATTGCTTCATCCAGTATTCGATAAAGTGGCTCTCAAAAAAGCCACATTGTGGACAAAAGGACTTCCCGCATCTCCAGGTGCAGCAACAGGACAGATCGTTTTCTCTGCAGAAGACGCTGCAAAATGGCACGAAGACAACCACAAGGTTGTGCTCGTACGTATCGAAACTTCTCCTGAAGATCTCGCTGGAATGGCTGTCGCAGAAGGTATTCTGACTACTCGTGGTGGTATGACTTCACATGCCGCAGTTGTTGCTCGCGGAATCGGAAAATGCTGCGTTTCAGGTGCAGGTTCTTTAACTATCGACTACAAACAGAAAACTGCCGAATCAAATGGTGTAATCCTGAAAGAAGGCGATTTTATTTCTATTAATGGTACAACAGGTGAAGTTTTCATCGGTAAAGTTGATACTATCGCTGCTGAATTTGCAGGCGACATGGCCGAACTGATGAAACTTGCTGACAAATACACCAAACTGACGGTTTTAACAAATGCCGACACACCTCACGATGCAGAAACCGGACGGAAATTCGGTGCACAAGGTATTGGCCTTTGCCGTACAGAACACATGTTCTTCCAAGGTGAGAAAATTAAAGCTATGCGCGAAATGATTCTTGCTGAAGATGTTGAAGGAAGAAAGAAAGCTCTTGCAAAACTTCTGCCATTTCAGAAAGACGATTTCAAAGGCATTCTTCGCGTTATGGCTGGTTTACCTGTCACAATCCGACTACTCGATCCGCCATTGCACGAATTCGTTCCTCACGATGAGAAAGGCCAAGAAGAAATGGCTGATGCAATGGGACTTCCTCTGTCTGAAATCAAACGTCGTGTTGAATCACTCAGCGAACACAATCCTATGTTAGGTCATCGTGGCTGCCGTTTGGGCAATACATATCCTGAAATCACGGAAATGCAGACAAGAGCTATTCTTGGAGCTGCTCTTGAACTGAAGAAAGAAGGTGTTGATGCACGTCCTGAAATAATGGTTCCGCTGACTGGTATTGTATATGAATTCCAAGCTCAGGAAAAAATCATCCGCACAACAGCTGAAGAGTTGTTTAAAGAAATGAATGATTCTATCGAATTTAAAGTCGGCACTATGATTGAGATTCCACGCGCTGCTTTGACAGCCGACAAAATCGCTAAATCAGCTGAATTTTTCTCTTTTGGAACAAACGACCTCACACAGATGACGTTCGGTTATTCTCGCGATGATATTGCTTCTTTCCTCCCGATATATCTCGAGAAGAAGATTCTGACAAACGATCCATTCCAGGTTCTTGATCAGAATGGAGTTGGACAGCTCGTCCGCATGGCTACAGAGAAAGGCCGTTCTGTTCGTCCGGATCTTCGTTGCGGGATTTGCGGTGAACATGGCGGTGAACCTTCAAGCGTTAAGTTCTGTCATCACGTTGGACTTAACTATGTTTCTTGCTCACCGTTCCGTGTTCCGATCGCTCGTATAGCTGCAGCTCAAGCTGCTATCGAAGATTAGATTTTCGTTGACTAATCATTAGATTCTTATAATATTAAACCCGCAGAGAAATGAATTTTTCTGCGGGTTTATTAATAAAAATGAAGCTGATTACTTATATGTTTTTACAGTATCAATCATTGCCAATATATTTTCAACAGGAGTTCCTGCTTGAGCATTATGACAAGAACAACAAATATAACCGCCGCCTTTGCCTAATGTATCCAGACAGTTTTTTGTTTCCGTAATAACTTCTTCAACAGTCCCCATCGGAAGTGTTCGCTGATTTTCAATTCCGCCATGAAAAATCAAATCTTTTCCAAAACGTTCTTTCAGATTCAATGTGTCCATTCCAGGACAAACATGCTGAATCGGATTCAGAACATCGACTCCACATTCTATTAAATGAGGAATCAAAGGAAGCACAGAACCATCTGTGTGATAAAAAACTTTCTTCCCATAACTGTGTATCAAATCGCACCAATTCTTCAGTCGATGCTTGAAATGTGTTTCCCAAGAATCCAGCGATATTAACATACTATCCTGCATTCCCATATCGTCACTGATAAAGACTAGATCAATGTAATCGTTTAGCTCTGTCAGAAATCTCTTCAACATCTCTGTCTGAATAGCATCAATTCTTTCTATTGTTGCATCCAAAAAATCTGGAAAAGCTAAAGTATCCATCAATGCATTCTGCAATCCGCGCATTTGGCAATAAATCTCATAATGAGAAATCCAAGGACCAATAGTTGCAAAATTCCATTTCCTTGCCTCTTGAGCCAATGCTTTTGCTCCAGCATAATCAAATTTATCCGGATCAGGCCAAGCTGGATAATCAGCCAATTGTTCGAGATCGTAATAATCAGCAATCGGGGGATTAATATATTCTTGATATGTGGCTAATCCCGCTTTAACCATGCGTGTCGGAACGCCCCACATTGTAATCTCTCCGCTGTCGTTAGGATCAAAGTACCGCCCTGCATAACCTGGGAAAATCCAGACTATCTTATCGACGCCCAACTTATCATATACGGCAAACTCATCTTGAATTGATGTGTAAACACGAAGTGTATCCAACACTTCCGGAGTGCACCATAAATCAACCGGAGCTCGATCAACCGACTGACGATTAATTGTAGCAAGAATTCGTTCTCTTGGAGTCATATAAATCAAATTAAGTTATACAAATTATTAGAATAGTTCCACAAACAATATTTTGTAACGAACAAAGATATAAATATTATTTGTTATTCTTAGCATTGGGGAAAATGTATGAATTTTGGCCATTTTTTAATGACAATTTCCCCAGAGATTCACTCGTTATAAAACAAAATATCAAGTATGTCTACAAAAAGCACTATCTTCGCGACAGAAATTGATAATCAAAAATATGATTACACTTAAAGATATAACACAAAGCAAAAACTTTTTTCTAATGGCTGGTCCTTGCCTTATTGAGGGCGAAACGATGGCCATGCAAATCGCAGAAAAAATAACAAACATCACACAACGTCTAGAAATACCATACATCTTTAAAGGTTCATACCGCAAAGCAAACCGTTCACGTTTCGACAGCTTCACAGGTATCGGCGATAGAAAAGCCTTGCAAATTCTGCGCAAAATAAATGAAACATTCGGCATTCCAACAGTAACTGACATTCACGAATCACATGAAGCAGAAATGGCTGCCGAATATGTAGATGTGCTGCAAATCCCAGCATTTCTTTGCCGTCAGACTGATCTTCTTGTGGCTGCAGCAAAAACAGGCAAGATTGTTAACATAAAAAAAGGACAGTTTCTGTCTCCTTCTTCAATGCGCTTTGCTGCAGATAAAGTTGCCGAATCCGGCAACAATCAGATTATTCTTACAGAACGCGGAACGACATTTGGTTACACAGATTTGATTGTTGATTTTCGTGGAATTCCTGAAATGCAGCAATTCGGCTATCCTGTCGTTATGGACGCTACACATTCTCTCCAACAACCAAATCAAGCATCTGGTGTTGCTGGAGGATTGCCAAAATTGATTTCAACCATTGCAAGTGCAGCTATTGCAGTCGGAGCTGACGGTTTGTTCATCGAAACACATCCTAATCCTGCTTCTGCCCTTTCGGATGCTTCCAATATGTTACGCCTCGACTTACTTGAGGATCTTCTTACTCACTTAATTCGCATACGAAAAGCTATCCAATAATACGGTCTGATATTTTTCCCTACGAGATTGATAGACGTATCTTTAAGATTAGAAAAAAAGGTAGTTTTACCGCTGAAAGTTGAAATTTGTGCCTCTCACGCTAGTAAGTCGATAAGATGTACATTTGCAGCGTAATCGCTTTCAGTGCATATGGTACGAAAGAAGAAAATTGAGGGAAATTTGGATATATAATTTTAAGGTATTTGGAATAAGTAAACGGTTTCGTTTTCAATAGAAAGCGAAACCGTTTTTATTTTGTAAAACTAATGAATTAGCCCATTCGACTTATCTTATGAAGACGCTCTCGATCAATGAGTTTTATTTTGCGCCCATCCAAAGCAATTATATGCTCTGTGACAAAGGTTGAAAGTGTGCGGATTGCATTAGAAGTTGTCATATTAGAAAGATTGGCCAAATCTTCTCTTGAAAGATAAATACTTAATGTTGCACCATCTGCTTCAAGTCCATAACTTTCTTCGAGGAAAAGAAGTGCTTCTGCTAAACGTCCACGAATATGTTTCTGTGTAAGATTGACTGTCCGATCATCTGATATCCCTAAACTAACAGACAACTGATGAATGAAAAACATACACAAACTAAAGTTTTTAGAAAGCATTTTACGAACAACAACCATAGGAATCCTGCATACTGTCGATGATTCAAAAGCAGATGCACTGGTTTTGTATTTCTCAGCAGCGAAATTTGCACGATATCCGAAATATTGTATCGGTCGAATCATGCGAATGATCTGTGAACGACCACCAACACCGTCTTTGAACACTTTTACTTTTCCAGAAAGAAGACACAAAAGATATTTTGGTTCATCTCCAACACGATATATGTCCTCGTTACGTTTGAAATGCATAATTTCAGAATGCTCACGAAGCATATTTCGTTCTTCCTCATTCAAAAGCCTCCAGACTTCAACTAATGTGGTCGAATAATCGGAATAATTTTTTGTTGCTCTAACCACGTTTGTATGAAACGATAATTCGGTGACAAAAGTACGACAAATCCTTAATAGTTGGTCAATTTTCTATCAAGATTGAGATAAATTAGTATAAATTCGGGTTTCACCTTCGATTGCCAAGCGGACGAACAATTACGACTCCTATATCATGTTTAATATCTTTCAAATATTCAACCAGTGAGGATTCATTAACCACGACCTTTTTTAATGCAGAGGAAGCATGGATAAAAGTGAGCTTTTCTCCTAAATGATATGCAATTGCAACATGTGAAATGTCAAGTCCTGCAACAGATGTGACAAAACCAATTATATCACCATCTTTAATACCTGATTGATGTTGTTCAATCTGTTCCTCAGGAATAAAATAATAATGACGTTGCGAGATTTCTTTCTCTTTTGATGCAACAACTGTAACGAAAGCGGAATTTGTATTAAGTTGATGATAACTCGCTGGATGTGTTGACATAAAAGAAAGATTAAAAGGAATAACGATACCTCCAATCATTTGACTCACGTCTTTCACAAAACCACGTCGTTGATTTTCAAAAATCCAATCTGAAGTATAATGCAACCTATCAGTGTAATTATTAATAATGCCGTTTCTATAGCGAATAGATTGCAAATTATGAAGATAAGAATCAAATGATGGTTTATGACATTGTAATGTTCGAACCAATGCTGTAACAGATTCGACGAACGTCATACAATCGAATTCCTGTAAATTAACGACCAATCCTTCGGGTTCTTTTTCAAGCGTTGACGCAACATATGGACTTCCGAGAAACCATTTAGCAGTTTCAACCATCAATCTTCCAGTTGGTAATTTCTTTTTAGATTGCATGGCGAACACAAATCTTTTAAAGGTCAAACTGTCATTTTGCGATGAATAAACTTTCTGTGCCTTTGCAGAAGAAATAAACAAAGTGAGTGTAATGAAAAAACACAATAACTTTTTCATATCGGCTAAGTAGTTTTTATATTCAACATATCCTGCAGACGCACAAGTTCGTCACGATACTGTGCAGCCTGAATAAAATCGAGTTTCTTCGCTGATTCTGTCATCATCTTCTTCGTACGTTCTATACTCTTTTCAAGTTGAGACTTATTCATGAAACTGACAACCGGATCTGCTGCTGTTGAAATCTCAGGTTCAACATAAGCATATGGTTCAAGCGACGCCTGTTGTTTCTCTTTCTCACCGACAAGAGAAATGCTGCTGTTTTTAATAGCCTGACGAGGTATAATGCCATGTTTCTCATTATATGCAAGTTGCTTTTCACGTCTTCTGTTGGTTTCATCAATTGTCATTTTCATACTATCTGTGATCGTATCTGCGTAAAAAATAACTTTTCCGTTTACATTACGTGCTGCACGTCCAGCAGTTTGAGTCAGAGAACGATGCGAACGCAAGAAACCTTCTTTATCGGCATCAAGAATAGCGACTAATGAAACTTCTGGCAAATCCAAACCTTCACGCAATAAATTGACTCCAATCAACACATCATAAACGCCTTTACGAAGATCATCCATAATCTGGATACGATCGAGTGTTTCAACATCACTATGGATATAATTGCATTTTACACCCATTCGAAGTAGATAGGTCGTCAGTTCTTCAGCCATTCGTTTTGTTAATGTCGTAACTAAAATGCGTTCATTCTTTGCAGAACGTTGACTGATCTCTTCCATCAGATCATCAATCTGATTAAGTGTCGGACGAATTTCAATAACAGGGTCAAGCAAGCCAGTCGGTCGCAAAACTTGATCAACAACAATTCCTTCGCTTTTATTCAATTCATAATCTGCAGGTGTTGCACTTACATAAATTGCCCGTGGAGTCAATAATTCAAACTCATCAAATGTCAAAGGTCTATTGTCCATAGCCGCAGGCAATCTAAAACCGTAATCGACAAGATTCTTCTTACGCGAATAATCGCCTCCGTACATTGCACGAACCTGAGGAATTGTCGCATGGCTTTCGTCCACAACAAGCAGAAAATCTTTTGGAAAATAATCAAGCAGACAAAATGGACGTTCTCCTGCATTCCGCCCGTCAAAATAACGTGAATAGTTCTCAATGCCAGCGCAATGTCCAAGCTCACGAATCATTTCTAGGTCAAAGGTAACTCGTTCATATAAACGTTTGGCTTCGTAAGGCTTTCCTATTTCCTTCAGATAGTTGACTCTCATTCCCAAATCTACATCAATCTGACCAATCGCTTGATTAATTCTATCTTGAGTAGTGACAAAAAGATTTGTCGGATAGATATTCAGTTCATCCTGTTCATTTACTTCTTGTCCGTTTAACGGGTCAAAAGAAGTAATGCGGTCTATTTCGTCTCCCCAAAATTCTATGCGATATGCAAAACCTTCAAAGGTTTCAATAGATGGAAATATGTCAACAGAATCGCCATTAACTCTAAAACATCCGCTTTTAAAGTCCACTTTATTATTAACATAAAGAGCATCAACGAAACGGCGAAGCAGAACATCCCTATTAATTTTCATTCCCTTCTCAATATGTGTCACCTTTTCAGCAAAAGCCGTTGGATCAGCCATACCATATAGGCAAGAAACTGATGACACGACAATCACATCCTTCCTTCCGGAAAGAAGCGAAGCGGTTGCACGAAGTCTTAATTTATCAATTTCCTCGTTTATTGATAAATCTTTCTCAATATATGTATCTGTAGTTGGCAAATACGCTTCTGGCTGATAATAATCATAATAAGAAACGAAATATTCTACAGCATTGTTCGGGAAAAAAGCTTTAAACTCACTATAAAGCTGAGCAGCCAGGGTTTTGTTATGGCTCATAACCAGCACTGGCATCTGTGCGTTTTGTATGACATTTGCAATAGTGAATGTTTTACCAGAACCAGTTACCCCAAGTAAAGTTTGGTAAGGAACACCTTCACGAATGCCTTCTGAAAGAGCATTAATAGCTTCAGGTTGATCACCTGTCGGCTTAAATGTTGAAACAAGTTGGAAATCCATCAGCAAACTAATTTGCCTTTGGAATTATCATCCAAAGAATTAGGTAAACAATAATTCCCGAAAAGAAAGTGAAAACCGTCAACAAAGCATAAGCAACACGGACTATTGTCGGATCCCAACAAAAATATTCGGCAATTCCTGCACATACTCCAGCAATCATAGAGCTTTGGGAACGCATCAGCTTCTTGGGCTGACCGTCATTCTGAAATTGATTCTGATTTTCCATAATTCATCTTTCTGATTTTTGCAAAGATAACGATTTTAAATCCAAATTCAATTAAAGAAAATGATAATACAGAAATAATGTTTGCAGAGAAAACACAAAACACTAATAGTTACTGACTATTAGTGTTTTGTGTGGAGCTGGAGAGATTCGAACTCTCGTCCAAACGAGGAACTAATCTGCTTTCTACATGTTTATCTTCGCTTTAATTGTCGGAGTCAAGCAAGACCGAAGCCACCAACTCAACCCTTATCTCCTAAATTTCACTCAAAGTCCGGAGCTTACTTAAAGCTATTCCCGATATTTCTGCACCACCTAATCGAACTGCCTCGGAACAACGGCGTTCGGATGATGTGACGTCCCCGCACCTTGTGCAGAGATTAAGCCAAAACCTACTATACTTCGGTTAGGCAGCGAGAGCAAAGTTATCTTCGCCAGTTAAAATACTGTTGTCTGAGATTAAAGTGCAAGCCAACCACGCACTACATGCTTACAAACCACTTCTGCCCGCTGTCAAAACCGATCAGCCCCCAAAGTGTTGAACATAAAATCAAAAAGAGCAATCATACGTTGTCCAAATCACTCGTCGTACCAAGTTTCTTTTTTCAATGTCACTCTTCTTTCAAATGCAAAGATAGGAACATTTTCCGATTATTGCATCAATAACATTTTTATCCTAATCTTTCGGGGTAAAATGTACTGTTATTTTTTGAGTAGATCCTCTCTTCAATACAGTTGTAAACCCGACTAAACTAATTCCATTATTTTTACTTTCATATAAAGTTGTTGGTTGAGCATCATTTACATAAAATTTAATCGGCTGAACACAATCTACTTTCATGTACATCGCCTTACCGTCTTTTTCCAATAAAAGGAGATTGCTTGATAAAACTGTTGCAATAGCAGATGTCGTTAAATTCCACCGCATACTGGTTGAATCATTATTTGATGAAATTTCATCTTCAATGCTAGCTATCTTTTTATTGATTAAAGATACTTTTCGCTTAACACTGTTCACTTGATCTTTATAAACTGGGGTTAGGTCCAATGTTACAGACATACTATCCGATTGATTATAAGAATCAATTATTGTAGCCTTACCACTAACGACTTGCCATTGATTATTGAAACTGAGAGTACTATGGGCTGAATTATTATAGCGAAGTAATTTCCAACGGTCGGAGTTTTGTGCCATGCTCCAAAGATTAACATTGGCTGCTTCAATGTTTGTATAATTCTCCGAGCCCATATCAAGACTCCAATCAATAGTATTTGATTCAAATATAAAGCTACCCACATCCATATGCGCATGATTTATCGAAGGAGAACCTGCCTTAACTCCTATATAAGTATCTGAATTTGCATCCCAAGAACTCCTCATAACACAAATTGGATTATCACCATTAGCTAAATAAAAAGACGATAGTGGTTTAATAAGCGTTGTCATAGATGCTGATACGCCCCATATCAACATTGCAGGAGCAAAACGATCTGATTTAATTGACGAAAAACCTTTTTTCTTATATAACACAATTTGATTGTACAATATTGACGGATCCTTCTGTTTATAATAAAACCAGAACAAGCCTGGTTCAAAAGAAGACGATGCACCATTATCAGAATAATTGAAACTTCTCAAGTTAGGAGAAACCGTATTCAAAACATAATTGGCAGTCTTCATAAAACCATTTGTTTGACTCAACCCGTAATCAGTTCCGAAAACCTTTTCAAGTGCAGTTAAAAACAGCACATTGTATGTCGTTCCATAATTCCAATAACCAGGTCCTTCTGGATATGCTCCATCAGGAGCATAATGAGACATCGGCAAAACGATAGATTTTACAGCTCTATCTATCACCTGCTTTGCTAATTCCGGTGACTTATCATAAATAGCAAGCGCACCATATGTCATTCCTCCATTACAAACCTGATTCCAATTATTATAGGCAGAGAGGAACCAATTATATTTTGAATTGAATGAAGGTTTCAAACCCTTTTCAATTATTGCATTTTCAATTATGCTTCTCGAACTATTTGACAATTGAGAATAGCACCAATCGTAACCGATCGCCATTGCTGTAGTCATTTCAGCAACATCAAGAAAATGACTAGGATTCCAATCAGAAAAAGAAGCCATTTTCAACATTTCTTTTTCTGCACGAGCGGAATATTGTGTTTGAAGAGTCATCCGATATGCATAGCTAAGAATAAAAACACGCCGAAGATTCTCTTGAGAGACTGACAACAAGCGCTTCCCAGTCAAAACGCGCTCCTTTACAGCTAAAGGAAGAATTGAGTTAGCCTCATTAATAAGTATTTTATGGACATCATTCCACACTGGATTTTTTACAATCTGCTGAAACAAGGTTTTCTCTTCTCCCTCCAATAATAATATTCGAGGATGAATTGTGAGTATTGATTTTTCAGTCTTGACTGAATCAGCCACCTGGACATTTTTCTCTTTATTTGAATCTTCTTCAGGAGAACAACTAATGACAGATCCCATTAATAGTGCTATAATAAGAATAATAATAGGATTTAAAAATATCGAACGATTCTTGTTGTACATAGTATAACCGATTAAAATAAGTTTTTTTCTCTTTTTAATATAGTTTAAGGTAACGAGTTGATAATAATGTATCTGCTCTAGTTCCATCCAATATTACATTAATAGCTCTTAGATAAATATATTCCTTCAATCCGTCAATATGCTACAAATAGAAAGACTTTCACTATGTATCGTTAAAAAAGAGTATCCGGACAGTTTTTGCCCGGATATTCTTTTCTTCAAATAATTCAAACTGTTAATAATGGGAGGGATCCTCATCCTGCCATTCATTAACGCCGTCACGGATTCTGTTTCTGAACGTCAGGGTGTCGCGGACATGAGAAATTGAGCCGTCGGCATTCGTGTACTTGTAGGCCAGGAAGATTTTTCTGTCCTGCAACAGTTTAGGCTTGTTATAGTAGCATTCGCCGTCCGCTTCAACATTTATTGTCGAACCGGAAGCC
>Ga0070399_1001292_pt1 | contig 26464 bp, 16 predicted proteins | sample BioMet4_FD_61217 | JGI IMG/M metagenome (GOLD analysis project Ga0070399, IMG submission 61217) | Microbial communities from bioreactor (seeded with sewage sludge) at LBNL, California, USA - Biofuel metagenome 4 (version 1) | ecosystem: Engineered > Bioreactor > Anaerobic > Unclassified ... | reverse complement strand
GGTAAGGACAAAAAATCTGAGTTTTGGAACGAAGATAAAAAGAGGGAGAAAGTAATAATTTCCAAAAAGCCAATATGTTCTCTTCCAACACCTAAAGCCATTGAAAAAAGCGTCGATTAAGAATCGATAAATCTCACGGCGTGGGGTGGAAACTGCGAAGGAGTTTTTTATGCCAGAAGAAGAGTCTTTTCGAGATCCAAAAAACAAACAAAAGTCCGTCGCGTTGCCCAATTCAGAGACTGATAGCCAAAACGCTGGTCTGAATGTGTTCAACCAGCATGTTTCCTACCTTCATGGCGTTGCTTTGCTTGATAAGGACGATATTGTTCGGTTCTGGAGCCCTGCTGCCGAATCAATCCTGGGGTTTAAGTCGTCTGAGATTGTGGGAAAGACGCTGAAGAGTCGAATTTCTGTTTCTCAAGAACCAGAAGGAAACTCTCACCAGCCAGATTGTGATTCTGGTGAGCTTTCAAAATCGTCTTGCAGTGGTGAGATAAGGCGAGTTGTTGCTCGTTGCTCCAATGGAATTGTTTTGCCGGTGGAAGTGTCTTTTTCTGAGGTGGACAGTCAGTGGGGAAAATTCAAGGTGGTTATATTCAGGGATATTTTTGAGGAGAAGAAGGCGGCCAGGGAGCATGAGCAATTGCAGGATCAGTTTGTTCAGGCTCAAAAAATGGAGGCGGTTGGGCAGATGGCAGGAGGGATCGCGCATGATTTCAACAATATCCTGACGACGATTTTGATGCAATTAAGTGTGTTACAATATGAACAATCTCCCTCCAGTGAAATCGGATCTCAGCTTGCTGAGATGGAAGCCCAGGCACTGAGGGCTGCCGCCCTGACTAGGCAATTGCTGTTATTCAGCCGACATGAGCCTATTCGGACAGAGTGTGTGAATCTTGTTTCTCTTGTTGAAAATGAGATCAAACTGTTGCGCCGGATCATTGGGGAAAACATCCATTTGGAGCTCTTGGTTTCAGCCCATGCTTGTGGAGAGTATTGTGTGAAGGCGGATCCTGGCAGAATTGAACAGGTCATCATGAATCTGGCAATCAATGCCCGTGATGCCATGGCGGAGGGAGGCTTGCTTAAATTTAAAGTGGACTGTCATGATTTTACAGAGACTGCCAGAGTGCATCACTCTAACATAAGAACAGGCAAATGGATCCAGCTTTCCATTATTGACACGGGGTGTGGGATGACACCGGAGACGCAGTCCCGTATTTTTGAACCGTTCTTTACAACGAAAAAACGTGGACGAGGCACGGGGCTTGGCTTGGCCACAGTTTACAGCCTTATCAAGCAACACGATGGATGGATTGAGGTTGAGAGCGTTCCTGGAAAAGGTTCCACATTTTCCATTTACCTCCCAGCGCAGGCCAGAACTGAAAATCAACCAGCAGAACCTCCAAGAATAAATCCGCCGGAAGGAGGCAGTGAGACTTTGCTTTTGGTTGAAGATGAAAAAGCCGTGCGCAAGCTTGTTTGTGGAGTACTGCGTCAGCGGGGATACGTTGTGCTGGAGGCTGAAAATGCCTTGGAGGGTTTTCAACTATGGGAGCTTCATTCTGAGAGCATCAGGCTTTTGATCACAGATGTTATTATGCCAGGTGGAACCAGCGGATGGGAATTGGCGGAAACACTTCTTCAAAAGCAACCTTCACTGAGGACGCTGTTTATTAGCGGCTATACGGAGGACATGGCATTATCCGTTCTTGTGCAAGACCCGCGTGTTTACTTCATGTCCAAGCCTCTTGAGGCAAAACGATTCACAAAAATTGTGAGAGAGATTCTGGATGCGTGACTGTGTTGGTCCAGTCTTCTTTTTATCGCAAAATGATTCGTCTACTTTATCAAGTGTAATTTGTTTTTGGAAGCCAGCGGACAACAGTCCTCGATCCAATCGAAGTATTTTTTTGCACCGGAATCCAGAGCTATTGCGATGAACTCGGGACATTCGTAGGGATGATTTTTCTGAATCAAAGTCTGAAGCTGGGGCAGGGCGTCCTTGGTGGTCTTGAAGAGAACCAGTGTTTCTTTGCCAGTCTCCAGTTTTCCCTTCCACCAGTAAAGGGACTCGATTTTTGGGATGAGATTGGCGCAGGCTGCCAGATGAGATTTGAGGGAGACTTTTGCGAGTTTGCGAGCAGTTTTTTTGTCGGGAACGGTGACAAAAACCAAAAAATAACGATTTGAAGTGCTCATGGAAAAATCTCAGTGGTTTGCTTTTGGGGGAGGTTCAATCAGTTCGATTTCGTAGCGTTCCGGGGCATCAATAAATGCAAAGCGACCTCCATTTGAAAGCGGGTTGGGGCCGTCGGAAAATTGAAGTCCGAGGGATGCCAGGTGTTTGCCAAAATCATCCAGATTATCGACTTCAAAGGCCAGATGAGTGAGATCGGGCTGAACATCCACGGATCCACTATTGGGAAAGGAGCAGAGTTCGATGAGTTCAGCGCTTTCCGGTGCTTTCAAAAAGACAAGTTCTCCACCGCGAGGAGATTTTTTACGATCCACTTCGTCCAGCCCCAGAACTTCGCGGTAGAATTGAACCGTTTTATTGAGGTCATTGACGCGGTAGCGAGTGTGAAGGAGTTTCTTCGCTTTCATCGGAGTCAATCTACTACGGTTTTTGAGATTTTAAAAATCCAACGGTCTGCGTGGTGGGCCTGAGCGTTGGGATGTCTTGGAAGTTGTGGTATTGGATTTCTTTTCTTCTTTGGGAGCGGGCAACAAATGATCCCAGGTTCTTTGCTTGAGAAAGTCCATGTTGGGCTGGAGCTGCTGGAATTTCTCGGATGGGTGGAGAATGTTGGATTTGAGATGGGCAAGATAGACAGCGGAGGCGGTCTCGATCGCGTCATCATTTGGGGCTCCCCACGGCTTTTCTTGGAATGTGATGGCATCGACAATCCGGTCTCGCATTCCCCAGAGCGACGCAAGGAAGCCAATGACATCGGCCTGGGACATTTTAAATTGTTCCTCTTCAATCGGGCTCAACGGCCTGTTTTCAGCGACAGCACGCTGACAGACGCCTCGGTAGATGTTGGTGAAATTGTCCATCAGGATCAGTCGTCCCATGTCGTGCATGAGGCCGGCAACATAGGCGTCCCTGATTTGGTCTTCTTTAAGATCCATCTGGCGCGCCATTTCGAAGGAATTGTTTGCCGTTTCCCAGCGGTGGTGTGTCAGGCTCACAGAACCAAAGAAATCCGGAATGGTATTATAACTTTCAAATAATTGATGGGAGAGCACGGCAGCCTTGAGGCGTTCTGTGCCGAGCAGATTGATGGCTTGGAGTAATTCTATGACTGCCTGACCGCCACCGTTCTCACGAAACAGGGGGGAATTGGCCATCTGAATTATCTTTGCACTGATGGCTGCGTCCTTGGCTAGAATGTCAACGATATCGGTGTAGGAGCTATCCGGGTCTTCCAGAGCCGAGAGCAAGGCATAGTAGATTTGAGGCATTGCCGGCAGAGTGCGGATGGAGAGGATGGTAGCCCGGAGTTCCGGATTCTTAAAGTGATCAAGCGCCTTGAACGCCTTCTGGATTTTTGAGCGGAGATCCGCAAGGGAATAGGGTTTGGCGAGATACTGGTGGGCCGCAGAGAGCTTGTTTGTCATCGCCTTGGGATTGGCGTATCCGGAAACCAGAATTCGAACGGTGTTGGGGACAAATTGACGTATTTTCTCAAGCATGTCCGTGCCAGTCATCTCGGGCATGGAGAAATCTGATATAATAATGTCGGGATTATTCGCGCGCGCGGCTTCGATGGCCAATGTTGGCTTTGAAAAACACTCAATCCGCCAACTGCTATTTGTTCTGGAAAGAAACTGGCTTAACATTTCTAGAAGCATCGGCTCGTCATCAACGATATGGATCAGCGGATTCATTTACCTAAGCTAATCAATAGAACAAAAAAAATTCAAGTGTATTGGATGTCAGACCATCACAAATTCTGGTTTTTTTTGGACATTTTTTTGGCTTGGACATTTGATCTTGGAAGAGGAAATCAAAGGATCGGAACTCCCTGAAATCAGGATCTGTGATGGGCTCCTGGAGAGGGGAGTTTTGGAGGCCAACAGGCGCAAAATCGTCACCAAATCGTCACGTGCGCAAAGCGGAATCGATAGTATCTTTAGTGCATGGACAGCGATGTAAAAATCGATGTTGAAATTAAAACCTGCCGGCATTTCAGACACTTGCTCCCTCAGGATGAAGCGGATGAGTTGCGTGCGGCGGACCCGCTGCCTTGTGAAATCTGCGATCCCTTAATGCGCCGTCGTGGCATTCCTTTTGAGGAACGGGACGGTTGCATCAAGCCGATTCTTTTGGCATGGGCAAGTTAGCTGCCGGTTTGTTTTTTCTTCACAGAAATCTGCGTGAGGGCAGGCCCTCCATTGCATGTAGCACTGATGGTGAGTTGCGAAAACCTTGCATGGGGCTCCTCTTTTCAGATTCTCTTCGCGCTTGAAGCGCTCCCTGGCGCTTTTCTGAGGAGAAATGCGTTTATTGGAAGAGAGTTTTGATGCTCCAACGCGAAGGTTTTCTTTTTTTTACGAAGAATTTGGATAAAGTCCAGTGCCATGAAGCTTTTGTTTATCGGTGGCACCGGAAATATCTCAACTGATTGTGCTGCGCTTTTGCATTCGCAGGGGCATGAGATCATGGTTCTGACGCGAGGGCGGAGCCCGATTCCAAAAGAATACAGATCCATTGTCGCCGATCGCAAAGACGGCGCAGGAATGCGTGCCGCCCTCAAGCAATGCAAACCGGATGTGGTGTTGAATTTTTTGGGATATGACGTTTCTGACGTGCAGATAGACTACGAATTGTTCCACGGTGTTGTTGCGCAATATCTCTTCATCAGTTCCGCCACTGTTTATGAAAAACCGCCGAAAAAACTTCCCATCACTGAAGATTTTCCCTTGGGAAATCCTTGGTCCGAATATGCTCAAAAGAAATTGAAGTGTGAGCAGTGGTTGATGGCCCGTTGGCGTGAAGACGGTTTCCCTCTCACAATAGTACGCCCATCGCACACCTATTCTCGAATGTGGGTCCCCAATCCGGTATCAAGTGCCAGTTACACCTTTGCTTTAAGGTTGGAGCAGGGGAAACCCGTATTTGTGCCGGATGATGGAGAAAACCCGTGGACTCTGACGGCTGCAACAGATTTTGCGGTTGGTGTGGCAGGACTGGTTGGGAATAAAAAGGCAATAGGCGAGGCATTTCATATCACAAGTGATGAGGTGCTGACTTGGAACCGGATTTGTGCAGAAATTGCGTTGGCGCTGGGGGTGACATCCCCCAAAATAATCAAGGTTCCCTCCGAGCGGATATTTGAAAGGGCTCCGGATTTAATTGGCACATTGAAGGGGGACAAGATTCATCCCGGTGTTTTCGATAATGCGAAGATAAAGGGCGTTGTACCGGGATTTGTTTGTCGCAAACTTTTTGCAGTTGGAATACGTGAATCTATAAAATGGTTGCGTGCTCATCCCGAACGCCAGAATCTCAATCCTCGGGTGGACGCCATGATTGAGGCGGTCTTAAGTTAGAATGGACTATGGGGATAGTTTTTCGTGCTGGGAAATATGACAGGAGTTTGGTAAGTTAAGGAGAATGAACCTTGTCTCAAAAACCAGCCTCCGCTTTCGGTTGGTCTTCTTGATTGGGGTGGTGTTGATACCGATGGCAGTGTTGCTTTCTGTCTCGATTTTTGAACAACGAGACCAAAAGTTTGCATGGTTTAATGAGGATGTGATTCGAACAACCGAACAGACCGGGGCTCGGGCGGCTCAAGCTGTGTGGAGTATCTGGCAGACTTTGGTGTCAATGTCTGCTTCAAACGTTCAGATCACGAATTCGATTGCCGCCAATCAGTATTTTTCTGATTTTTTAATTAAAAAGAACCTGTTTTGCGGAGCGGGATTGGCACAGGCAGACGGACTGGTTGTCGCCAGCTCAAATCCGGCTGAAATCGGTTGCGTCTACTCGGATCAATTGTGGTTTCAAATGGCTCAACAAAGCAGGGAATTGAGCGTAGGCGGATATGAGATTGACAAGTTTACAAAGAGGGAGTGTATCAAACTTGCCATTCCAATTGTGGCGGGTTCTGGGACCAACCGTGTTTCTGTGATGTACCTCAGCCTTGGCCTGGATACGCTGATGAAGGTGTTTGACCTCAAGAAGCTTCCAAAGAATTCGGTGGCGGCGATTCTTGATCGTAACGGAACCATCTTGATACGCTGGCCAGAGAATCTGGGATATCAGGGGAAAAAATCCAATGCTTGGGAACACTTTCAACCGGCAACCAAACGGGTTGGCAAAACGATGGAGTGGATGGGAATCGACCAGATAACTCGCTACTACTACTTTCTCCCCGTTCCTTCCAGCAACCAGGGCTTATGGGTGGGAGTTGGATTCTCGAAGACTGAGGTGCTTGGCCAAACATCTGCTCAGCTTTGGTGGGGGTTTGGAGCATTTGGATTGGTCCTTGCATTCAGCTTGTTTTTTGCCTGGTTTGGGAGTGAGAGCTGGATTTTACAGCCAGCCCGGCTGCTGACAAAAACAGCCCATCGGCTTGCATCTGGAGACTGGACGGCGCGCACTCAATGCAAGGATTCCAAAAGTGAGCTGGAGATGCTGGGATGCACTTTCGATGAGATGGCAGATTCGCTCGAAATGCAACAAGTGGAGTTGCGCCGGACGCAGTTCGCTGTGGATCGTGCTCCTGACATGATTCTTTGGACCGACCCCACAGGACGCTTTATTTATGGAAATGAGTCAGCGCTTAAAGCATTGAAAGTGTCCTTGAATGAATTACTGGAAATGCGACTCCAGAACGTTACTGATTTTATCACGCCAGCCACTTGGCAGGTTCATTGGGAAGAATTAAAAAATCGTGGTTCACTTGTGTTTGAGGCCACCTGTCGCACTCGTTCCAGCAAATTCCCTGTGGAGGCGATAGCCAACTATCTTGTGTTTGGAGACAGGGAATATGACTGTGTGTTCATGAGGGACATTTCCCGGCGTAAACATGCGGAGGAAAATTTAAGACGTCTCAATGCCGAGCTGGAGGTGCGGGTTCAAAAGCGCACGGCAGAGTTGGAAGCAACAAACGCTTCCTTGATGGACGAAATCAACGAACGTCACAAGGCAGAGGAGTCTCTGCGTGAGAGCCAGCGAATGCTTGCCACGTTGTTGAGTAACCTGCCTGGGTTGGCATATCGTTGCCGGAACGATGTTAATTGGACCTTTGAATTTGTAAGCCAGGGAGCTTTGGAATTAACCGGTTATGCTCCAAACGAACTCATCAATAACAAGGTGACCAGTTTTGCCAATCTGATCCATCCAGATGACAGGGATCGCATTTGGGCTGAAACGCAACTGACCTTGGCTCGTCGAGAGCCGTTTCGTCTTCTATATCGGATCAATAGTAGAAACGGCAAGCTAAAGTGGGTTTCTGAAATTGGTCAGGGAGTGTTTGATGCCAATGGGAAAGTTGTAGCCGTGGAAGGCATCATTCACGATACAACGGAGCGTAAACAGGTGGAGGAGGAAATATTTCGCGCTCATGCGATGTTGGAAACAGTCTTGGATCATATTCCGCAACGCGTTTTTTGGAAAGATCTGGAGTCGCGTTATCTTGGGGGCAACAAATTCTATGCCTTGGACAACCAATTGGAGGACCCACAGGATATAATTGGCAGAACCGATTTTGACTTGTATCCAGATGACTTGGCAGAAAACATTCGCAAGGAAGACCGTTGGGTGATCAATAACAACACTTCCAAGCTGAATTACGAGGAGTCTCGAAAGACACTCTATGGAGTGCGCTGGTTCCGTATGAGCAAGATGCCCCTTCATGATGTCAAAGGGAATGTAGTCGGAATCCTGGGCGTCTATGAAGACATCACTGAAAGAAGACGAATGGAAGAGACACTTCATGAATCCTTAAGAACCCTTGAACGCTCAAACAAAGAACTGGAACAATTTGCTTACGTTGCTTCACATGATTTGCAGGAGCCTTTGAGGTTGATTTCCAGCTACACACAATTGCTTGCCATGAGATACAAGGGAAAACTGGATGAAAAGGCAGATGAATTCATTGGCTATGCAGTGGATGGTGCCCGACGGATGCAACAGTTGATTTTGGATCTCCTCGCGTTTTCGCGTGTAGGCAACAAGGAATTACCCTTTGTCGTGGTGGATTGCGACGTCATTTTGGAACAGGCACTCAAAAATTTGGGGGTGGCCATTCAGGAAAGCAACGCGTCGGTCACCCATGATCATTTACCCACTGTCATGGGAATTGGCAACCAGTTGGGACAGCTTTTCCAAAATCTGGTGGGCAATGCCATCAAATTCCATGGAAATGAACCTCCGAAGATTCATATTGGGGTTCGTCACGACGAAAAGGAAAAAGGCTGGGTGTTTTGTGTCAAGGACAACGGTATTGGAATAGCTCCCGAGTTTTTTGAACGCATTTTTGTCATCTTCCAACGACTTCACTCCCGGAACAAATACGAGGGAACGGGTATTGGGCTGGCAATCTGCAAGCGAATTGTCGAACGGCATGGAGGCCGGATTTGGGTGGAATCTGAACCAGATCGAGGAAGCACCTTCTTTTTTACAATTCCAGAGAAACAGCAGTGATGATTTATTTTGATCCGACAGCGGGGGCTTTCATGTGAATGATCGGACACTCAAAATCTCTTTAGTAAAGTACCGTTTTGGGACTTTTCAAATACCAACAACAAATTGCAGCAACAATCGGAACGGGGTGTATTGTGGTGATGATGATTGAAGCGGACAGAGGAAGGTTCCCACTTAATGTGACAACGAAAAAATGGCATTAGCGTATTTCCAAAAGACATGTAGTGTTTAGGAGGAACAGGTATAGAGTTGCCGCGTGAAAGCCCCGATCAAAAGCCATGATCCCCGAACGTTTCGACAACTCTGTCGGGCTGAAGTCGTCGCATTTGGCGCAATCACAGTCGAAGATTGCCATGGATTTTTTAAAATCCGGAATACGCTGTATGATTAACTGAAATGTTAAATATTTATTGAAGTCTTCTTCGTGAATTTTAACATGCCCTTGAGGAAAATGGCTGTTTTACCTCGTTTTTAATATTTTCTAAGTTGCGTGTCCTTTTCTTGACGAAAGAGGATAATCTGATATTGATAATGGATCAATGGTGTCCTGGAATAAGTTGAAGTTGCATAAAAAGTGAGGAGTGGTTTTGTGCGTATTTTCATGAAGTTCTTTTTTCAGCTTGCAATTCTTTTGTTCATTGGAGAAAGCATAGTTATTGCTGACGACATGAAATCGGTCGATGTGACGGGATTCAATCGTGACGTTGTCATTGAAGCAAATGTTTTGGCAGCTCCATTTTACAGTTATGCCAATGAGCTCAATCCCGGGGATGGTTATGTTTATTATCAGACCGGTTTGCAGATCACGAATCAGGGATTACCATCGGACGGGAGCTTTGTCAGTGCCTATGATGGAACAACCGTTTTTCAGTTTCAGCCTTATACCAGCAACAATGCACTCGTGCTGAGTGTGGAGACTGGAATTAACACTGGAACACTGACGCTGAGTAAACCGGAATTTTATAAGAGAATTGCTGTGATTGCCAATTCAGTTGGTGGAAACAGCAATTTGCCTAGCTTTGTTCTGACCTTCAATAATGGAGCGACGTTGGTTACGAATTACAACGCTCTTGATTGGTTTGATAATCCCAATTATGCCCTTGGAGGGGTTGGTGCCATTCATTTGGGCAAGGCTGTTATTATAGGTTATCCAGATAACCCGCGTTTTTACCAGACAACGATTGATCTTTCAGATTTTCCGTATCCTCTGGTCAGTTTATCATTTACGCAGGCCCCAGGCGCACGCATGACTGGAGTTTATGCTGTCAGTGGTGAAGTGAATACGCAAGCTCTACCAGAAATTTTAGTTCAACCAACCAATACCACTGTTCAAGAATTGTCGGCTGTTACATTTTATTCCTTGGTTGCCGGTCAAAACTCGTCTTCAATTCAATGGTACAAGAACGGGACGCTCATTTCAGGAGAAACCAACTCGACTTTGACACTGAATGGCGCAACTTGGAGCGATAATCAAAGCCGCTTTCAAATGGTGGTTTCGAACATGATTACGAACGTTAGTTACGTTGTAACCAGCAGCATTGCGCTTTTGACAGTAATTCAGGATAAAGTGAAACCTGTTCTCATTCGAGCCTCGTCACAAGGCTTGTCTCAATTGCGCGCTGAGTTTTCTGAGCCGCTTTCCCTTACGACCGCAACCAATCTTGCCAATTATTTGTTGTCAGGTCGTTCTGGAAAAATACAAATTTATGGGGTTGAAGTCGACGATACGCAATCGAACGTGGTTTTAAATGCCCAGTTGATTGAAGGCGGGCTGTACACTTTAACTGTCAATAATGTGAGCGACAGATCAGCAGCAAGAAATCTGATTCAACCCAATTCAACTGCTGCATTCATTGCATCTTCATGGATGGCTTCCAACCTGGGAGGAACTGCTGCCAGTGGAATACAAACGCCGCTGAATGCGGATCCAAACGGAATGGACCTGAAATCCATTGGCTCCGGGGAGACTGGTGCGGAGGATTTGGGATTGTTTAGTTGCCGGAAACGCACGGGAGACTTTGATGTTCGAACAAGAGTCGTCTCACTTTCGTTGGGGGATTCCTGGTCGTTTGCAGGCTTCATGGCGCGTCAGAGCATGGATGTTGGCTCACCTTGTGCGGAAGTGCTTGCCACTCCTTCCATTTCTGGAGTCTTTTTCCAATATCGCAAATACACGAATGGAGAAAATTCCGTGCTTGGATCTTTCCCTGTCAATTATCCGAACACATGGCTTCGCCTAAAACGAGCCGGAAATTTATTTACAGGATTTGCCGGTGTGGATGGCTCCAATTGGGTTCAATTGGGCTCAGCCACAATTTCGATGTCCACCAATATTTACATTGGCTTCATCTCTTCAAGTCATGATTCCAATGTGGCTGTCAATGCGAGTTTTCGGGATTTTGGAAATGTGACAAATGCCACCACCGTGGATTCACTTGCAGTTGCTGAACGGTCTGGTCAGTGCAGCCGTTTTACCAGCATCGCTATTACAGAGATTATGTATCATCCCGTGGATCAACCGGGGGCGATAAATACAAATTCCAGTGGAATGGATACAAACAGTCTGGAATTTGTCGAATTGTTGAACACGCGGGGAGAACCGGAGAATTTGAGTGGATACAAATTGGGGGGAGATATTGATTATACCTTTCCACAAGGCACCATTTTGCCGGGCGGCGCTTATCTTGTCGTTGCAAGGAATCCAGCAGATGTCGCCAGTGTTTACCATATTTCGAACGTAATGGGACCGTTTTTAAACAACCTTCCAAATGATAAGGGAACTGTAAAATTGATCAGCCGTGCCGGAGCTGTTTTCCTCGAAGTCAATTATTCCACAAGCCCACCATGGCCTGTCTCTGCAGATGGCACTGGACACTCTCTTGTCCTCACACACCCATCCTATGGAGAGAATAATCCTCTTGCCTGGTCAGCCAGTGATTCCATTGGCGGTTCACCGGGAAGACAAGACACTATTACAACGGATGTTCTGCGTAATGTGCTGATTAATGAGTTATTGGTGAATGGGGATTCTCCGTTTGTTGAACTCTACAATCGATCGGAATTTTCGGGGGATATTTCTGGCTGTGTTTTGACGGACATTGCAGATGAGAAACGTTTTATTTTTCCACAGGGAACAATAATAGCGGGGAATGGGCATCTGACTGTTTACACAAACGAACTTGGCTTTTCCCTGTCAAACACTGGAGGAGAGATTTTTTTCAAGAACGCTGCCAATACCCGCGTTCTGGATGCATTGCGGTATGAGAGCCAGGGAAGGGAAATCAGTTTGGGACGCACGCCGGATGGAAGTGCCATCTTTCGTTCGTTGGCTTTCGTTACTCCCAATGCTCAAAATAGTGCTCCGCGGCGACCTCCTGTAGTGATCAACGAGATCTATTATTCCCCGATTTCAGATGATGACAGTGGCCAGTATATCGAATTGTTTAACCGGCAAACCAATAACCTCAGTCTTGCTGGTTGGAAGATTTCTGGCGGTATTTCCTTCACATTTCCAGCCGATGCCACCATTGGTCCCCGAGGATATGTTGTGGTGGCAAAGAATACCACTTGTTTGCTTACAAACTATGCCACGCTGAACCCCAGTATGCTCTATGGTAATTTCAGCGGTTCGCTTTCAGGCAAGGGAGAACGGATTGTTCTTAGTGCCCCGGAAACATTCTCGGGGCAAGATGGGCAGATGACAACGATTTATCCCGTGGTCAATGACGTGACGTATAATTCTGGAGGACGTTGGGGAATGTGGTCTCATGGTGGCGGTAGCAGCTTGGAGTTGGTCAATCCCGATGCGGATAACGCAATTCCATCCAATTGGGCGGACAGTGATGAAACAGCGAAAGCTCCATGGACACAAATTTCTGCTACGGGAACTGTTATGGACGGAAGCACTACGAATGCCGATGAATTGCAGGTGTTGTTGCAGGACGCGGGGGAGTGTTTGATTGACAATGTTGAAGTGCTGACTCAGGACGGGAACAACCTGATGCCAAATTCCACTTTTGAAAGTGGAAGTGATGGCTGGTATGCAGATGGAACTGAATCTACATCTGGGATTGAAACGGAGGAGGCTTGCTCCGGGACCCAATGCTATCATATTCGGGCTGTGGGTCGCGGAGACAATCAGGCCAATCGTGTTCGTGCATTATTGACGTCTCCTTTACAGGTCAATACGCCAGGAGTGACTATCAAGGCAAATGTCCGCTGGCTAAAGGGTTCAAACCGCATACTTTTGCGTTTGCGAGGAAATTGGATGGAGTGTGCGGGAATCATGACGACGCCTCCGAATCCGGGAACTCCAGGAGCTCCCAACAGCCGTTATATTCCGGACGCACCGCCTGCCATTTGTGATGTCAAACACAGCCCGGTCTTGCCAATATCAAGCCAGAAGATAACTGTTTCAGCACGTGTGAGCCATCCGGATGGAGCTGTTTCTGCATTTTTAAACTACCGTATTGATCCATCAACTGATTACGTTGTAATGGTGATGACCAATGCCATGGGCCAGACCAATTGTTCCGCTGGCGAAGATACACTTTCAGCCGTCATCCCGGCCCATTCAAATGGGAGCTTGGTCGCGTTTTATATTTCCACTACAAACAGTACAGGCACAACTGCTCAAACTTTTCCAAATGATGCCCCCACACGTGAATGCCTAATTCGGGTAGGAGAGACACAGCCTGCCGGGAATTTTCCTGTTTATCGATTATGGATGACACTTGCGACATTCAATACCTGGCATACGAGAAATCCTTGTGACAATACCCCTCTTGATGTCACATTCGTGTCGGGGGCGGATCGTGTCATTTATAATGCACAGGCAATGTATGCGGGGAGTCCTTATGTTGCTCCGGGGTATTGCAGCCCTGCATGTGGGCCTTGTGGCTACAGTGTGGAATTTCCTCCGGACGATCTTTTCCTGGGAGATCAGAATTTGAATATTGACTGGGCTGGTGGACATGGTTCTGAGACTACAGCGCTTCAGGAGGAGATGGGATATTGGATTGCAGATCAACTGAACCTGCCATTTTCGCATCGGTATGTCATCCGACTTCACGTGAATGGGGTGAAGGATGAGGATCGTCTGACAACTTTTGAAGCCGTTATACAACCGGGCGCAGATTATTTGAAAGCCTGGGGAACGGATCATGGAAAATTCTACAAAATAGAGCAGGCATTTGAGTTTGATGATTCTGGGGCGTTATATTCCTGGGGATTACCTGATTTGGGTGTTCATACAAACCAAGATGGAAAACAAAGGACAACTTCATATCGTTGGACTTGGGAATCGCGCTCAGACACGGATCCGGATGATCGCGATGATTTGTTTGCGTTGGCAAATGCGGCTAATGCCTCCAATGACGCGACGCGTGTCAGCTCCACTCTTGCTCTTGCAGACATGAACGAATGGATGAGGGTTTTTGCGTTTGAGCATATAATTGTCAATTTTGATTCCTTTGGACACGATGTCTCAAAGAACATGTTTGCCTGTCTTCCAGATGATGGAAAATGGAAATTATATATATATGATCTGGATTGGCTGATGCTTGTAACGGCAGGTTTTTCAAATGTGTATAGTGCATCGGATGCTCTCTTGTTTTCTACAGCGGATTTGACAGTCAACCGCATGTATCTTACGCCAGCTTTTCTTCGGTATTACTGGCGCGCAATTCAGGATGCTGTCAATGGTCCACTGGACGCGGCCAATTGCGTTCCGGTGATGGAGGCAAAATACAAATCGCTTGTATCGAACAGAATCAAATGGTGTGCACTAAGCGCTCTGACCCCGCCCACTGAGGTGGAGTCATGGTTCAGCCTGCGTCAGGCTAGGTTAAAAACACAATTGGCGGGTGTGGACGCTGATTTTGCGGTTAGGCCCACAGTCACTGTCAATAATAATGTTGCCATTGTGACGGGAACTGCTCCCATTGATGTTGTCGACATACTAGTCGATGGAATAAAATGGCCTGTCAAGTGGACTGGGGTGAATACCTTTTCAATCACAGTGCCGGTTTCAAAGGGGGTAAACACCCTGACTCTGACCGGTATCACATCAAGTGGTGAAATGATCTCTGGGGCAAATGACACGGTGAGTTTTATCTCCACCAAGACGGCTGGTTCACCGGTAGGTGTGGTGGTCATCAACGAAATCATGTGTTCTGGCAAGACCAACGGGGCTGAATATGTCGAGTTGTATAATACATCAACCAACACGACTTATGACCTTTCTGGCTGGCAGTTCAAGGGGCTTTCCTACACGTTTTCACCAGGTTCTATCCTTGCTCCGCGAGCCTTTTTGGTTCTTGTAGCAGATCCGTTGACCTACGCAAAGACTTATGGAGGGACATCGCCTGTATTTGATACCTACGATGGGGTTTTGCAGACGAATGGCGAAACACTCTCTCTGCTTTTTGCAGAAGGATCCACAACAACGATTGTGGATAGAGTGCGTTATTCCACTTCACTTCCATGGCCCACAAACGTGCTGGGAACGGGATATTCACTCCAACGGATTGATTCGGCAAAATACGGCTGGAGGGCTTGTAACTGGGCTGCTGCGGTTCCGACCCCGGGAAGCACAAACGCATGCGCGCTGACTCTTAGCCCATTTCCACCTTTATGGATCAATGAATTGGAACCCGAAAACCTGACTGGAATAACCAATAGTGCTGGAAATAGAGCTGCGTGGCTGGAGATTTATAACAGTTCCTCTAATTCGGTGTCCCTGGCTGGGCTTTTTCTATCTTCACAATATACCAACTTGACTAATTGGAGTTTTCCTTCGAACTGTGTGGTGGGGCCCCAACAATTCAAGGTTGTCTTTGTTGACGGACAAACCAACCTATCCACTGCGGCTGAACCTCATGCTAATTTTACTTTGACTGCAAAAGCCGGATCAATTGTGTTGACGCGAGTCACCAATGGAAGCCAGCAGGTGCTTGACTATCTAGATTACACAAATCTTTATGCAAACCACTCTTACGGATCTTTTCCGGATGGCCAGCCATTTGACCGTCAAATGTTTTATTATCAGACGCCAGGGACATCCAACAACGGCACAAGTCCGCCACTCTCGGTGACCATCAATGAGTGGATGGCAAGTAACACAAATACAATTGTTGATCCCTTGACCGGCAAATACGATGATTGGTTTGAACTGTATAATTCCTCCCCGCTCGACGCCGACCTTTCTGGCTACTATTTGACAGATGATTTGTCTGACTGGGCAAAGTTCGAAATTCCAGATGGATACATTGTGCCCGCCAATGGATATCTTTTAGTGTGGGCAGACAAAAAGAGCGTGACTGACTCGACGGATCTGCATGCTGGCTTTAAGTTGAGTAAGTCTGGGGGGAGTATTGGACTTTTTGGACAGGACGGGATAGCCATTGACTTTATAAATTACGGGCAGCAATCGGCCAACGTTAGTATGGGACGTTATCCGGATGGCAGTAGTACAATTGACTTTCTTACTGAGGCGACACCGGGCGAGAGTAATGTGAAGGTAAACACCAAACCTGTGTTTAATTCATTACCGAATAAAGATTTGTATTTGGGACAGACTTTGGTGGTTACCATAGCAGCAACAGATGTTGATGTCCCCGCTCAAACGTTGTCTTATTCGTTGGAATCTGGAGCACCTGAAGGAATAAGTATTGATGCGACTACGGGGGTTCTTATCTGGCATCCGACTTCCACTGGGATATTTACTGTGCCGGTTCGTGTGACTGATAGTGGTAATCCTCCATTGAGTTCATCTGGGATGGTTACCGCGAATGTTCTTCCCATACCGACATTACATTTTTCCTTGCAGTTACCAGATTTAAAGAAAGTTACATTTAGCTGGCAATCGGTCTCGGGGCAGAGTTACCGGATTCAATTTACAACAGACCTCGGAAGTGGAGATTGGACGAATTTAGAAAATCCGATTTCAGGGGATGGAACTATTCAGGCGATGACGATTAACATAAATTCCAATCAGCGGTTTTACCGGCTTGTCGTTCAGTAGAAAAGACTGCAATACCAATTCGTTTTTCAACGACACGTGAACATCTCGCCTGAACGTCTGGGGTGGAGAAGAATTGATCCTTCATTTTTAAAAATATCCATGGCAACTACTCTACACTTTAGTTTTATGTGTTTCTGACAAACACCTTTCCTGGAAGCTGGCGAATCAGGCGTTTCATTTCTAATCCGAGAAGTGTGGCACTGACTGTGGAGGAGGGAAGTGCGCTATGACGGATGATTTCGTCGATGGTTCGCTCTTCATTTCCGATGGCATCGTAGACAGCTTGTTCCCGTTCACTTAATTCGATGGCGGCTGGAGTGCCACCTTCTTGGAGGCTGGTTGGCCGATTGGTGGCTGGAAAGAGATATTCGAATTCACTGAGGATATCCTCAGCAGATTCACAGAGTTTGGCCCCTTTTTTGATTAGGTCGTGGCATCCCTTGCTACGAGGAGAATCAATGCGGCCTGGAACGGCAAAGACCTGACGTCCATTTTCGGTTGCCATTCCGGCAGTGATGAGGGCTCCACTGGAAAGATTGGCTTCCACAACGACGGTGCCCAACGTCATTCCGGCAACAATGCGGTTGCGTAAAGGAAAACTCTGGCGATCACCCGGGCGATTGAATGGAAATTGAGTAATAACGGCACCATTGGCTGCGATGCGTTCAAATAATTCTGCGTTTTCAGCGGGGAAAATGATGTTGATGCCGGTCCCCAGAACGGCGACTGTGCGTCCTTTTGCGTTCAGGGCTCCCTGGTGCCCGGCAGTATCAATACCACGGGCGCCGCCGCTGACGACTGTCATTCCGATGTAAGCAAGCTGGTAGGCGAGTTTACGTGCTGTTTCAATGCCATAATGGGTTGTCATGCGCGAGCCTACGATGGCAATGCTGTTTTTGTCCTTTGGCAAGAGTTCTCCCTTTACGTAAAGGACTGGAGGGGGATCGTAAAGTTGTTTAAGGTGTTCTGGATAATTCTCGTCGGCTTGAATGACGATTTTGCATCCGAATTGTTCGATGCGCTTAAGCTCGCCGGTTAGGTCTACGTCTTTGTCCCAATTGACGATTGAATTAGCCAGCTCGGGTCCAATTCCATGAATGCGTTCCAACTCGGCGCGAGATGCGGAGAGAATCTTTTGGGGCTCTTCAAAATTCTCCAACAGGGTTCTAAGGCGCACTGGACCAACACCATCAGTCATATTTAAGGCGACTAGCGCTTCTCGGTTGTCCATCTGGCGAGCAAACCTTTTTTTATTCTATCAATCAAGCTGAAATAGCATGAAAATGCAGATTGAAATCCCGTGTTTCTGAGGATATCATTCCAGCCAATATGCGAATCTTGAGTTGGTGTGTGGGATTGATCAGCATGGGAGTTTTTTCTGTTTTTGGGCAGGTTGTTTCTACAAATACCCAGCCATTAACGAATGGAACTTCGACTGTATGGACCAACGTGGCTCCTGGGTTGTTGGCAGCAAGGGCGACTAATTTTGCAGGAACAAATAATGCGTTTTCTCTTTTGAAAACACAGGTTAAAGCTCTGGCTTTTGATTCCGAACTGAAGGTATACACTGCAAAACGAGGGGAGACAAAAGCTTATATTGTTTTTAACCTGACGAACGTGACAGAAAAAGAAGTGGTTGTGACGGGGACACACACGACTTGTGGTTGCACTGTGGCCAAACTTCCATCAACTCCATGGATTTTGCCAGCAGGCGCTACTGGGCAACTTCAGGTTGCCATTGATTTGTTGGGAAAGACGGGGACGCTTTTGAAACCGATCACGCTTTTCCTGGCCAATTCGGCACAGGTAGTTCACGTGAAAGTGGTTATTCCGCCAACTCCAGTCCTGAGTGAGGAAGAACGGGCAAAAAACATGCGTTTATCAAAAGCGGATCCTCAGGCGGTTTTCAGTGGTTCATGTGCGGCATGTCATTTGACTCCGGGAAATCTGCGAATGGGGGGAGATCTTTATGCCACAATGTGTGGTGTATGCCACGAGTCATCGCGCCGTGCAACCATGGTGCCAGATTTGCATAAGCTCCAGAAGAAGTATGATTTTGAGAAGTGGAAGGATGTCATTAGCAATGGCACGACAAACAGCCTGATGCCTGCATTTTCGATGGCAAAAGGCGGCCCTCTCAGCGAAGCTCAGATCAATTCCCTGGCAGACTATATGAATAAGGCTTTTTCGCGTAATTTCAGGGTAAAACATTCAGGAGTGAGCCAGACCAACCGAATCAACGTTCTCAAGATGTCGAATCCACTTTTGCCTGTGCCTGCAACTCCAGAAGTGCCAGTTCATGGTGCTGGAAATGCTGTTGTTCAAACAAACAGTGTAACTCCTGCAAAGTAAAGGCTGCCTACGATACGCGGTGTTGCGGAAGAGGTTTTGGTATTCGTGAAACGAAGAATGGAATAAGCCATTCACTGGTCATCAGGACACATGGCCCCCATTGTTTTTGAAATACCGCCACAACAAAGAGCCCAAAACAAGCGCTGTTCCAAAGAAGTCTTGTATCCGCGTTTGGATGATTTGGCACGGGTTTTTTGGAGATAAGGAAGGGGGTTCCTACGAGGAGAACAACAAGGGCGATCAAAGTTCTTGCCACGAATTGAGAAAAGGTCATCTGAATCTCAGAGCCAATCACTGCAATTCCAGAAATAAACGTTCCGGTCAATAGGGCAGCAAGACCGAGAAGCCAGAACCCATAGTTTTTACAGGCACGATGAGTTGGCAGCATCCATTGGGCAGTCGACCGGGCACAGAACAGGCTAAAACACCATGCTGGGATCAATGCGAATGGTGGAGCTGAGGATATATGAATTGTGTGGATTGAACATTCTCCGAGGCATCCCATTAAAGAAAAAAGAAGGATAAGAGTAATTCGGTTTTGCAATGGCAAATCATGGCTCAAAATAAAGAATACCGTGCAACTACCGATTAATAAGGTGGTCGCAATACTCCAGCGCGTTTGCACTCCCAGAGCTATCCAGAATACCTGGATCAAGAATACAATTGCGATTATACACATCCAATGATGTGGAATACGTTGTGTTGGTTCTGACATCAATTATTGATGATTATATGATTTGACCCGAGAAAACGAAACAACAGCTACAAGAAACAGCAAGTCTTTTTGTTACTTGAAAAAGTTGGATCATGTTAGAGATTTAAGAGTAAGGGCAGAGAATCTTTCAATTCACAGGAAAAATTGCGAATCCATAAACTAGAAGGTTTTAGGCGGATATCGATTGATCCCGGCGAATATTACGTCGCTTCGGGAGCGGTTACCATTTCGACATTGCTGGGATCCTGTGTTGCGGCTTGTCTCTACGATCCGATAAGAAAGGTGATTGGCATGAACCACTTTCTTCTGAGTTCGTGTAAATATGATAGGGGGGACAATCTGGAAGCGGGGCGTTACGGAATTCATGCCATGGAATTATTGATTAACGGGATGATGGCAGCGGGGGCTGACCGGCGTTGTTTGAAGGCAAAGGCGTTTGGAGGAGCTTCTTTATATCCAAATAGGCCTGGACAGGATAGTAATTTCATGAACGTAGGAAATGTGAATAGCAAGTTCATTCGTGAATTTTTGGCGGCAGAGAATATTCCATTGGTCTCTGAGTCTTTGGGGGGGCCTTCAGGGCGTGTTATTCATTTTAGCAACGGAGAATTTACCGTTTTCATGCGGCGGATAAATGCATCGCGTTCCACCCGCGTAGCTGAACGGGATCATGAGTGTTGGTTGCAGGCAATTGAGTCGCAAAAGAAAACAATCGCAAATGTTGATTTGTGGCTTTGAGAAAGGTTGGAGAGAAAACTGTAACGTCTTCTCTAAATGTATATTGCCACTTAAAAAGCCCTAATCTCGGGTCAGGCTAATAGGTCAAGGGGGGATTCTTCGTCTTTGGAGCTATCCGATGGTTCATCCTCTTGTTGATTTTGGGATTGCTGATCTGAAGGATTGGATGAGCCTTCTTCTTCTTCTGGACGACGGTGGACGATCTCAGTTTCAACGCGCTTTTTGATGGATGCAAAGGCCGTTTGAGCCGTTGGTAAATCCCCCCCCTTCAGGGCATTAGCCAGAATCTCTAAATCCTGGGTCTCAAGATTATCGTAACCAAACTGCCTAAATTTCTGAACAGACAACGTGGAGTTTGGAGCGTTAAGTTGGAGTACCCCCACAACTTTCAATGCCTCGGTTATGTTGCCTGCGCGGAGCGCTGTATCCAAGAGTTTGAACTCCGCAACTCGTTGCTTGGGTTCAATCGGCGTGATGTGAAACGGACTGGCTACCGGTATATTCGCAATGTTCATAAGGCCCGAACTGCCGGGCAAAACCGGATTCCTATCCGGTTATGTGTACATAAATCGGCTCAAAGACTCTTTTACTATAATTGAAATTTTTCGTAAATGAAAACGGCCGACAGATTTCTCCGTCGGCCGTTCACTTTTATGAAGGTCCTGTTGTTACAGCAACAGGATTATTTGAACAGATTACTTCACCTGATAGAATTTCTTCGTATCAGTGGGTTTCACAGTATAGGACGGAGCTGTTGCACCGCTGACAGCAGTCCAAGGACCGGTGATTTCATCAGCAGATTGGAGTGTGCCAGAAGGCCAACTCAGGATGACTTGGCCATCGGTGGTTTCTTTGATGGTCAAAGTGACTGTTGTCACGTCCTGACCTTTGACGTCAAAACTGAGGTTGTTTTTGGCAGCATTGAAAATACTGGTGACCTGATAGTAACTCAGGGCATAATTCCAGATGCCAAGATCATCCATCATAAAGGAAGCAGACCCATAAGACAGATTAGGATCCTGACCGATGGTGATTCCATAGCCGGTCACAAGAGTGCCCAAATCGTCAATTTTCCAACTTCCTGTCAAGGCATCATCCACATAGACAAATGTCATTTTTGATGTTCGATCAATAACACATGCAACATGGTGCCATTTTTCATCGTTGATCGTTGGGCAGTTTGGAACTGGATCACGGACATAGGTGCCTGTGGCACTGACCAAAGACCACTCCAATTTGCCACTGGTGGCACTGTCAGTTAACACCCATCCCAATTGCCATGTTGAATTTTGGGCATTACCGATGATCGGAGTGTCATTAAAGGAGCCACTGTATTTCAGCCAGAATGCGACAGTGAAGCTGGCGTTTTCATCGAATGAGAGGTAGCTCGCAGAGTCGTTGACACTAACGCTGTTATAAATGCTACTGTCTTTTGTGGATTCCAAATCAATGCCTTGTCCGAGTTCTCCGGTGACGAATGGTACGGAACCATTAATTGTCCCGTCATTTTTCAAACCAGAGGTATCTTTAGTATCCCCGTCAAAGGGCATATGAAGCACCAGTCCATTCGTCAAGTTGGCGTAGGTTGGTGTGGCATTGACTGTAAGAGTAACAGTGCTGCTCTTTGCGCTGCCAGCAGTGTTGGAGGCAATGACATAATAGCTTCCGCTGTCACTGATGTTTGCACTGGTGAATGTCAGAGATGTGTTTGTTGCGTCAGCAATGGCCGTTCCATCCTTGTACCATTGGTATGTGATGGGCATTGAGCCATAAGCAGTCACAGTAAATGAAGCAGGATGCGCCTGAGCAACTGTGCTGCCAAAAGGCTGTTGAGAGAAGGTCGGCTTTGTGTTCGAGCTATAGGCTGCTTTGCTATAAATGGTGGCAATATCTGTGCTCGTCAGAGCATGATCGAAAACGGCAATTTCATCCAAGGATCCAGGAAGTGGCGAGTCACCATTACCTGAAGTGTCTCCTGTAAAGATGAAGGGAGCCGTTGAAGTTCCATAGCTGGATGAGGCCGAGGATGTTGTTGTAGCAACTTGTTGTCCATTGATGTATAGGCTCATTGTAGTGGCATCACCAACGGCAGCGATGAAGAACCAAGTACCAGATTGGATACGACTTCCAAATGTGTAATCGATGGAACCATAGGGACTCCATAGCTCAATTTGGGTCTTATTTTTCAGAAAACGGAATTCCCAAACATCGTTTTGTCCGAACAGACCGTATTGACCAAAATCTCCATTCAAATTGACCCAACCGCAAACTGTAATTGCTTTGCGATTGTTAAGGAGACTCAAACCGGTTGTTGTGTAACCGATCCCCGTGTCATATGTGACTGCGGTATTGGAGCTTTCAAAACCAGGTAGGGATGGTGGACGAGGACCGACTGATGCAAGAGACATGACGTCGATGTGATTGCCGTCATAGCTATTGACATAGTCATAGGCATTGGTTCCGTCGGTTTCATTCATGCGCCAATAGGCGATTGGGTTGAGAGAAACGACCGTGGCTTCATAGCTCCCAGCGGCGGGAGTGCGGAGTGTAAGAGTGACATTGTCACTTGTGACAGTGCCAACTGTGTTGGAAATAATGACATTGTATGTTCCTGCAACCGTGGTGTCTGCGTTCGTGATTGTAAGAGTTGAATTGGTGGCTCCAACCAGATTTGTTCCAGCTTGGGTCCATTGATAGTACATGACAGGGGTGCCAGAAGCGCCAACACTGAATTTTGCTGTCCCACCTGCATAGACAGAACGAGAAACCGGCTGCATATCGATCTGTGGTGGAATGATATCACTAATTGTAATTGTGACTGTTTGACTTGTGATGGAGCCGTTGGCATCTGAAATCACAACATCATATGAGCCGGAATCGCTCAGAGTCGCAGTTTTGGTGAAAGTTGAACTGTTTGTGGCCACATAAACGGTTGTACCATCCTTGCGCCAAGTATAAACCAGAGGAGGAACCCCATAAGCATCAATGCTCAGAGTAAACGGACGGGTGTTGTATTGAACTTCATCAGGTGAAACTACTGGAGTATCAGAAACAAATGCGGGAGCGTCCTGTCCGCCAATTGCTGAAAGAACGTGTGTGCGAAGTTCACCTTCACCGAGTGTTCTAGAATAAATGGCAGGCTCATCGATCTCTCCAACAAAGTAACGAGTGCCATCCTGATCAGCTCCCACACGTGTATAGCCATCAAAGGCTTCAATATCGTGGGTTGTTGTATTAACAGAACTCTGCCAGGTGGAACCATTCCAAAGATACATGGTTGCATTTGTTGGTGTAACCGCTAGGGCTGCATAGTTCCAGACGCCATCCGCCGGACTCAAACCTGATGACCAACTGTATTGTGTGTCTTTCCAGTGGTAACCAATTTCTCCAGACACATCACGATACATGATGCCCGTAGCACTGCTGCTGCCACCGCGGTGAAAAAACACACCTGCATAGCTGCTTTGTGTGCCATTGGGTTTGAACCAGACTTCCATGGTTATGGTGTTTGTATTCAAATTCAAAGCTGGAATCTTGACGATGCCGTTGGTGCCGCTGGGAGCAAACACCCTGTTGGTCGATTCAAGTCCAGGAAACGCCGGACTGTCAAAGTCTTGAGTGGTTCCGCTGTAATATACGAAACCGCCATCAGCGGCGGATCCTAATGTCCCGGCATTCGCGGTTGAGGGAAGAGTATATGCTGGCTCGTCCAAACGAAGGTAAACAGCAGGGGAGCTAGAGCTAATCACGGAGGCATACGAAGTCGTCGTGGAATTCGTTCCTGCAGCATAGTGAGCAGCAATTTCGCTGTCAGTTAACACCTTAGCATAGTAAGCTACTTCATCCACTGATCCTGTGTATGAGAAAGCGATATCACTTCGTGATCCGATGGAAAGAACGCCATCAGTATTGGGAGCAAAAGTCGTGATTGTTGAACTCTCCTTGCTCTTTGCTCCATTGACATAAACACGAGCGATGGAGCCATCAAATGTGGCTACCACGTGGTACCATGTTCCGGCTACAGGGGCTGGTCCGCCGGTGATATCAATGGTGGACGAAGCGTCTACCCCATTATAACCGCGTAAATTCCACCCGTCGGTACTCTGGTAGATCAACCATCCAGTTCGGGGGCTACTCATGTGTGCGCATGAAAGAACTGCCGCCAGACTGGACTGGCTGCTGGGTGGGGGGGCAACTGCTGGCTTGATCCAAGCCTCAATCGAAAAAGTGCTCACCCCCATGGTGGTGGCATCATAGGGGACTTGAACACAACCACCATCACCTGCAAAACTGGCTGCCGCATTTGTTTCGCCAGCAAGTGCACCTGCCACATTGTGGGTGGGATTGTTAAGGTAGGTGCCATATCCAGATTTTCCAAGTGTGCCAATATTTGTGGCACTGTTTGGAACTGATATAAAATTCGACTCGCTAAAACGCCAATATCCTGCCGGGCTGGAGGATTTGATTGTTGAGCTATAGTCGGCTTGAGCAGATGCGCTTGCCAATAGAGATAACGCACATGCAGTCGCGAGGATTCGTGTTTTTTTTCTACAGGTTGCTTTCATAGGTTTGTGTTGAAGTCTTGCCAATGCCATTCTTCCATCTCTAGGCAGAGACGAAAAAACTATAGGTGTTGTTTTACTTTTTAGCTATACCCCAAACGGGTGGAAAACTTAATTTCCAATCGAAATGTGACGATTTGAAGAAAGAAACTCGCTTGAAATATGACGTTTTTGGGCGGAAGTGACTTTGAGTAGGCGTCAAAATGCATTTTTGAAGTGGCGCTGTTTCGAAAACTACTTTTTAAAGCCACATAAGAATTTGAAATTTCAAATCTGATGAGAAATAGAAACAGAACACGGTCATCTCTCGATGGAATACAACCAGACAGTTCTTTGATGAAAATAGATGAGTTTTGGTTGATTAAATTGCCTTTTTCTGCCATGCTTCTTCAAGTGATATGAAACCTGCTGCTGAGCCCGGCACCTTGGCCGAGAGCCAAAAGAAGGCACTGGTTAGCTTACTGGCTGACGAGGATCCAGCGGTTTTCGAATTAGTCCGCAAAAAACTCCTTTCCTTTGGACCTGTTGTGGTGCAGTGGTTGACTCCCTGTACGTTGAGCAATGATCCCCTGATGCGCAGACGTGCCCGTGGGATTGTTAATTATTTTGCCAGGGAAGATTCTGATAAACGGTTCCTGGCTTTCTGCATTACACAGGGAGAACAATTTGAGATCGAACAAGGCGCTCTCATGCTGGCGCGTACGCAATATCCTGAAATAAACATGGAGGGATACAGCGCTTTGTTGGATTCCTTTGCTGAGGAATTACGCCCCCGGATCGATCTTAGTGATCCGACTGCTGGAATTCTCGGTACAATCAATGCCTATTTGTTTGACGAGTTGAAATTCATCGCAAATGAACAGGGATATTACGATCCGCAGAATAGTTATCTCAATAAAGTGCTGGATCGACGGACGGGAAATCCTCTGAGTTTGTGCTTGGTTTATATGCTCGTTGCCCGAAGACTGCAATTGCCTCTCGTCGGAATTGGATTACCTGGACATTTTCTTTGCCGGATGCAGACGGCTCGTGATGAATTTTATATCGATGCCTTTAATCGAGGCCGGTTGTTGACAAGGACGGATTGCATTCGATATGTGGTGCAAATACGGCATCGGCTTGATGAGGATTACCTTGCTCCTGTCAGTCCGCGCCGGATGTTGCTACGCAATTGTGCCAATCTTCACCAAATTTACACGCAACTCCAACGGAACGAGGAAATGGAGCGTTTCCAACATTATTTGATCGCCTTGGCTCAGAATAATTGATCAAAAAGCATCGTCTTCCTTTTCTAGGGGTGTGATTAAAAGTGGGTGAGGCGGGCTAAAAAAGATTTTTGTAAAATAAAATGTACAAATTTAGCCACTTTTGTAATTAAAGTGGGGATGGAAAGCGAAAATCGCCCTTTATTA
>Ga0070399_1001283_pt1 | contig 26545 bp, 19 predicted proteins | sample BioMet4_FD_61217 | JGI IMG/M metagenome (GOLD analysis project Ga0070399, IMG submission 61217) | Microbial communities from bioreactor (seeded with sewage sludge) at LBNL, California, USA - Biofuel metagenome 4 (version 1) | ecosystem: Engineered > Bioreactor > Anaerobic > Unclassified ... | reverse complement strand
TCCTCCAGTAACAGTTCACTCTCCCGCCGCTTTTCCTGTTCCCGCATTAACTGGTCAATATCGTAGTAGGCGGCAAAAAAACGCTCCGTGGTTTCATTCAGTCTGATATGACTGGCGCGGATGCAGAGCCAGCGATAACAGCCTTCCCGGATGAACGCCCGGTACCTGTATTCAAACATCCGGTTTTCCCGGACAGAGGCCTCTGCTTCCGCCAGAAGACCCGGCCGGTCATCGGGATGAAATACATCGGCAGCTCTCGTCCCCTCATACTGGCGGCGCTGATCGCGGCTTACACCGATCATCTGATAATAGCCGTCGTTGAGGTAGACCATATTGATTGTCGTACCTGTGACATCGTAAATTCCGACGCCGGAAGGAATCCGCTGATACAACTGCTTCAGCATTGTATCCTGATCAAAGTTCTTTTCCAATTTCATCCTCCTACGCGAATGCATTTTCCGGGCCTGCAGTCCGTGACCGGTAGAATTCCGTCAGCATTCAAATAATCCGTTTCCATCTTCTGCCGTGATCCGCTGTTTTTTTACTTTAAATTTCTCAGGACTCGCCTTCCCGCTTTGAAAATACCGATTGAATCGTCCGGTACAGCTGTACAGGATCAACCGGCTTTGCAATGTGTCCGTTCATTCCCGCATCAAAGCATTTCTGTATGTCTTCTGAAAATGCATCCGCTGTCATGGCAATGATCGGCACCGTTTGTGCATCCGTTCTGTCCATGGTTCTGATTTTTTCTGCTGCTTCATATCCGTCCATAACAGGCATACGGATATCCATCAGAATAGCGTCATAAAAACCGGGTGAAGAGTCGCGAAACATTTCTGTCCCGGTTTTTCCGTCATCAGCCGTTGTTACAATCATGCCTTTTTCTTCCAGCAGCGCTCTGGCAATTTCCTGATTCAGCGGATGGTCCTCGCAGAGAAGAATATGCTTCCCCGCAAGGGCAGAATTGTCCTGCATCTCTGTTTCGCCGTCAGCTGAAGCAGCCTTCTCTGCCGCAGCTGCCTGTACGGTTTCCAAAATCAGGTCCACAAAAAACGTAGTCCCCTGTCCGATCCTGCTTTCCACGCGGATTGTTCCGCCCATCAGGTCTACAAGCCGTTTCGTAATGGCCATGCCCAGACCGGTACCCCGCTGGGAAGAACTGTCATTTCTTCCTTCCTGGGAAAACGGATCAAAAATAGTCTTCTGAAATTCTTCGCTCATGCCGATTCCATTGTCGCTTACCTCGATATGCATGCGCATGTGTCCGTCGGGCATTTTCTTCCCCGACGCCGTGTATCTGATTTTTCCGCCCTCCGGAGTAAATTTAACCGCATTGCTGAGAATATTAAACACAATCTGATTCATCCGCAGCTTGTCCTGCAGCGGTACAATTCCCTGCGGCAGATCGATCTGGTAGTCAATTGTCTGATTTTTCTCCGTCACCAGAGGTCTTATTACCGCTTCCATGTAAGACGCAAACTCCTGTGCAGGATATGGTTCCGGATGAAGTTCAATCTTGCCGCTTTCCGCCTTTGACATATCCAGGATGTCATTGATAAGACCAAGAAGGAATTTGGAGGACATGTCAATCTTGTCAAGGTTTCCTTTTATCCGGTCCGGGTCTTTTTCCGTTTTCGTCAGATAGGTCATACCGATGATGCCGTTCAAAGGCGTACGGATATCGTGGCTCATGCGCGAGAGGAAATCGGATTTTGCCCTGTTGGCCGTTTCCGCGGCTGCCAGTGCCAGGCGCAGCTTCTGTTCGTGCTCAAGCTGATGCCTCTGTGCCTCTGTAATATCCGTCCGGACGAGAACAATCAGACCGTTTTCACGGTCCAGCCAGAAGAATTCCACCTGCGCGGCAAACTGTCCGGCTCCATCATCGCCGGTAAACACCTCTGCAATCCGGTCCGTATTTTCCAGAGCCTTCCGCACATGATCAAGGCTCATGAAAGCAATGCTTTTTTCCACTTCACCCGGTGACACGTATCTGGCGTTATAGCTGCGGAATACGTCGTCATATTTCATTCCAGGTTTGATTCTGCTGAGCTCCGGCCTGCCGGAATTGGAGAAAAAGAGTACGAGCCTTCCTGTTTCGACACTGATGCAGGCTATGTAATCAAACTGTCTGGAAACAACCTGCTCCATGATTTCACCGGTAAGCTTTTCCTCATTGATATCACTGACAGCGGCAAACGCAATGATGTCGTCGCTTTCCGGACGTTTTGCCAGCGTAATGTTTTTACGCACCCAGTTCAGTTTTCCATCCGGAAGGCGAAGCATGTATTCGACGGAACGGTTCTTCTCTCCGCGTCTGAAAGCCCTGATCAGGGATTCTCTCGAAAGTACCTTCGCGCAGTTTCTGCGATCCTGAATCCGGGGCAGATTTTCAATCAGGTTTCTGACGAAAATATCATAATCCGCAGTCCTGTCTTTCATATTGAGCGGATCGCGCCCGTCAATGGATTCGACGGTATTCTTTATCAGATTGACACGCAGAGTTGCCAGATATGTGCCCGCTACGGAATTCAGAAAGGCAAGTGCGGTATTATACTGTTCCTCAAGCTGCCGCTCCTGTTTCTTCAGATCGTCAATATCGGTGAAAACCGCATACAGATATCTCTTTTCACCGACAGTAAAAAAGGAATAATTGACGCTGACCCACTGATAGCCTTTATTCCGCGTACGGATGCGGTATTCCGCCTTATACAGCTGATTGTCTTCCCGGCAGGCGCGTACGGTTTTTTCCAGCACTGTGCGGTCATCCGGATGAACGGGTGCAAATCCATCCATTCCGTTGAATTCCCTGATATTTTCCTGCGAACAGCCTTTCATCCGGCAGAATTCGTCCGAATACCGTTCCGGAACAAGCATTCCGCTCTGATCTTCGGAATACAGGACATAATTTGCCGGCAGTCTTCCGATCGTATCTACCAGCGTCCGCTCCATCTGCATTCGATGCTGCTCATCCAGCTTCCGCTGAAGCGCCGCTTCTTCGGATACGTCCCGGTAAAACGCATAAAAAATATGCTCTTCGGGTCCTGCATCACGCAGCACAAGTTCCATGGTAATATGCTTGTATTTACCGCTCCCGCCCATAAAGCGAACATCGGAAACCGAAAATCTGTCCTGATCATACCCTTTTCGAAATACCTCCCGCATCCGCTGCCGGTCATCCGGATGCACGCCCATGAATTCATCCTGAAAATAATAAACGGCAGGCTGATCTCCGCTTTGATCCTTTTTTTCAAATATCCCGGCATCAGGAGCAATGTCCAGCAGACGGTACATCTGCCGGTTGCAGAACGAAGTACGCACATGCTCCGGGTCCGGCATGTTGAGCACGCAGATGCCGGCAGGCAGCCCGTCCAGAATATCCGAAAGACGCTCTTTTTCGGATTTTTCCAGCTCTGTCTCCTTCATCTGCTGTTTATAGGTTTCCGTGACATCCGCCTGAATGATCAGAATCGTATGCTTTTCCTCATCCAGATAATAATGCTGGATCTTCCGGCACATGAGCTCATCGGGATGTCCGGTATAGTGTCCGCGTATGCTCAGCTCGCAGTGTCCGTTCCGGTCAAGCTCCTGCCTGACCGCATCCACACTGCTGGAGCGCAGATAATAATCCCGGTCCAGCTGATCCACCCAGCTGTCCGCGGCGAACTGACGCACTTCATCAAAATCGAACAGGACGCCGGGTCTGTCAAAAGCCTCATGATATTTTTTCAGCAGCTTTCTGCCGACGTTTAAAAATTCGATTTTACTGATATCTGCATGCAGAAGCGCCACATAATCGTATTCCTCTCCCGTGATGATATTGAAGATCTCATTCTGGCGTTTTTCCGCAGAAATATCCTGAGAATAGAAAACACCGATCACATCCTGTGTTCCGGGATTCTTCAGCATGTTGATGTACGTGCGGACCCAGAACGGCCGTCCGTTCTCGCCGCTTCGCATATAATCCACGGAAAGGCTGGTCCTGCCGCGCTGGAAAGCAGAGAGAAGTTTTTTCCGGTCGAACAGTTCCATCACCTTGTCGCGCTGACCGCTGTCCGGAATAATGGAACTGATATTATTCAACAGGCCATCCGCCGTATCTGACTGAAGAAGCCTGCGGATATATTCCGAAGTACCATGACCCTCGCTGCATCTGTTCCGGGTGAGGTTGATCTGGAACGTACACAGCGCGTTTGGATTCATGGCGAGCATCTGGTCGACCGACTGATAAAATTTCGCTGTTTCCTGTTTCAGGATCTTTTCCTTCGTCTTGATTTCCGTAATGTCATTTGCGGAAATTTCAAGACAGTCGTGTCCAAGCCAGATAACCCGTTTAAAATCGACAGAAAACCAGCGCCCGGCTGTTTCGTCAAAACGCTCAATGGATTCCTGCTGTCCTACGGCAAGCTTTTCCATCGGACATTCCTCACACTGATCTTTCCCCGTGAAAAAGTACTCACGGCAGAGATAACCGGCATAAATATTGCGGTTTTCCGCTTTTGACAAATTTCTTGCTGCCAGATTGGCATACAGAATCTCTTTCGTATTGACATCCACTGTACAGAAGGCCGTGGAAGTATCCTCCAGAATGCGGCTGTAGGATTCCGCCTCGGCACTGGCGTTCAGATAATTTGTGAGAATCACCGGACAGCCGTTCATTGTCCCGATAATGCGGGATTTGGAATGCACCCAGAAGAAACCTTTCTCCCGATGCATCAGCCGGAACTGGCATTGAATGAGTTCCGGTCCGGCCGGCTTTCCGAATACTGTGGAAAGTACTTTATCCCTGTCGGCAGACATGACAACATCGAGAGCGTCATCCTCTGTCGCACAGCGGAACTCTTCTGCCGTAACGCCGAAGGAAGACAGAATCGAATCCGAAAAATACAGTACCTTCATTTTCCGGTCGGTCAGCAGATATACGACAAAATCTCCGGGGATCGGCTGAAGCATCTTTACGATTTGTTCCTGAGTCAATTCATTTACACTGTTATCCACGAGCTGTCTCCTCTTTACAGCTTTTTAGCGGTCACGCATACCGGTAAGGGATGTGATGGCGCTGAAAAACCTGCGTATCAGCTTTATCTGTCTGTTCAGCAAAAGTGCGGATCTTATTTGCTGTCCGTCAGATTTTTTCATTTACACACAATTCTTTGTTCCCGCTCTTATCTGTTAAAAAAAGCAACAGAGCCAGGAGAATATCAATTGCCAGAAATCCCGCAAGAAAAACCATTGCCTGCTTCAGTCCGAGCCGCTGCGACATCATACCGGTCAGAGCGGTGACTGCCGCACCGCCGAGTCCGGTAGCCGCTGTGATCATGCCGGTGACCGTGGCGGTCTTTCCTCCTGCAAAATCAAGCGACCGCGTCAGGACAGCCGGATAAACCGCACCGCAGAAAAAGCCGAGGGGCAGACACAGAAAGACTGCGGCCGTTCCGTTTCCGGTCGTTCCGATCACCAGTGCCACAGCCGCCGCACCGACAGAAGCAATCAAAAGGATCTGCCTGTTCCGGCAGCTGAAGCAGCCGCACAGAATGCGGGCAGGGATCATTGCCAGCCAGAATAATGACAGCGCGATATAAGCATGATCCGTTTTCAGAATTTCCGTCAGATAGGAATTAACAAAAAACGCAAACCCGTTTTCGAAACCGACATACACAAACATAACGGCACAAAGAAGGAAAATGCCGGAAAAAATCCATTTTCCGTCTGCCGCCTGTCTGTCTCCGGCATCCTGCGCAGATTCCCTGGGTGAAAAATCCAGAACAAACACTGCGATTGCTTCCAGCACAGCCGCTGCGCCCAGAATGACAAAAAGAATTCTCCATGAAGATCCGTGTTCCAGACAATATCCGCATACAAGCGGCGCGGCAACGGCTCCCAGAGAATAAAAGCCGGTGATCCAGCCGATCTTTCTGCTCCCCGAAACCGGATACAGATCCGCAAGTGTCGCAATGGATATGAACTGGACCGTACTGACACACAGGCCCATCAGAAATATACCGGCTGCAAATACCTGATATCCCCTGCAGAACACGAGCCCGGCAGCAGAGACCGTCTCCGCTGCCAAAAAGACGGTAAGTAACTTTTTCTTTCCCACCCTGTCTGCAAGCGGGCCGAAGAATAACGGTGCAATCAGTCCGGCAATCAGCTGGACTGACGCCAGCATTCCCATGCCGGTCCCGTTCAGGACATATTCTTTTCCGACATCCCCAATACCGGTCTGGTATCCTGCGGCTTCGTAACCGTTCATGAACACTGCCAGAAAAAGTATTCCGCACAGATAATCTCCGGCTCTTTTTTTTATTTTCATGTGCCCCTCACTGTCACCCGTTCACCTGTATCACATGCACTGTCAATAAATGACTGTCATTCGCATCTGCCGCTGTCATATGACAATCCTAATCGCATTTGTTTTCCGGCCTTTTATCCCCAGGCATCAAGGCTGCATTTTAAATTTTCTAATTACAATAATACTCTAAAATTTTATAGATTTCCATGTCCGGTAATTATTTGTCTGCTGCGCTTTTACATATAAAATAATATCAGTTATCATTAGAAATCCCCGAAAACAGGCCTGCTGCACCATAAAATAAGAAAGCATCTCACTTGTGAAATGCTCCGCCTCCGGCGGGTCGCGTACGCGATATCTTCCTCCCCGCCGGAGTGCGATACAAAGCTGAGCGTTTTTTATAACAGGACGCACTTTCCTATTATATAAAAAAAAGAATCCCGAAAAAACACACGGGATTCCGCTCTGATTCATGATGCTTATTTTCCTGAAAACCGTCATTCCGTTCCGGCTCCGGATTTGTCCGGTCGGGCAGGAGAAGGCTTTTCGTCTCCTGCTCGTGCGCAGGCCGCGTGCACCGAAGGTGATAAATTTCCTGTGCGGTCCTGCGCATGATGTCTGTCCGCTTACACAGCGGCAGCCGGTCCGTCTTTCGCCGGAACCGCGCTGACATGTGACACGATAAATTCCGATATCATGTCCCAGGCTTCCCGATACTGCTCTTTTCTGTAAATGATAAAACCGTGGCCGGATTCCGTAAAACGTCTGAGCGTCGTTTCCACGCCGGCCCGTGCCAGTTTCAGTGCGAACTCCTCCGCCTCATTGCAGAGATCGTCATGCCCTGCGGTCATGATAAGTGCGGGAGGGAAATTTATCAGCTCTCCGGGTTCCGTATAAACAGGCGAAGCCAGCGGATCCTTCTGCATCTCCCTGTCGCAGTAATAAAGATTGTAGAGACGTGCCCGTTCCGCGGGAATGCCTTTGCCCATTGTTTTTTTGTCGCCCGGATCCGTCCACAGATCCATTGGCGGATAACCCAGTATCAGCAGGGACGGAAGCGATGTGTGCCTCCGTACGGAAAGAAGCGTCATCCCTGCCGCGAGATTTCCTCCGGCACTGAACCCGGTCAGAACAATCTTCTGCGGACTGATTCCGAGATCGTGAGCTCTGGCGAACGCCCACTGAAGGACACCGTAGCTTTCCTCGAGCGCAGCCGGAAACGGATCATCCGGCGCTATCCGGTAGTCCACATCCAGGAACCTGCTTTTCAGGCGTCCGGCCATAGCCCGGCAGAACACTTCGTCATTCTTCGTACGCGTGCGGATAAAGCCGCCGCCGTGCAGATTGATTACCAGTCTGTCATTTTTCTGACCGCCCTCCGGCAGGACATCGAAGATTTTCGTTTCACCGACCGGAGTCGGAACAGAAATCTCCCTGATCTCCGCCGGTAAGGAACGCAGCAGTTCTTCCGAAACTTCTGCGTTCATGACCTGCCTGCGTGTCTCCTTTGCCATTTCAATCATTTCCTGTCTCGTCATAGGTCTCTCTCTTTTCTCGTCCTGCCTTTGTCTTCTGTCTCAGGAAAACGGATTCGTCATCCTCACCACGGACAGAAAATCCTGAATGATATCGTCTTCCATCCGGTTCTCATGATAGGCAATGTAGGTTTTCTGAATCAGGCGGTTATCGTTCAGACGGCAGAAGCAGAGCTTTCTGGTCTCGTTCGGAAAAACGGAAATGAACTCCCGCGGCGTCGTGAAGAAATAACCCACGCCGTCTGCTGCAAGAAGATAAAGCGTCAGTACATTATTTCCCTCCAGTGTCACGGTCGGAACAATCTGGTTCCGTTCCAGCATCAGCTGGGACAGGTGATACTGACCGCCACCCGGTTTCAGCACGAGAAATCTTCTGCCATTCAGGCTCTCCGCACTCAGATAATAAGGGTTCTCCAGTGTCCCTTCCTGCCCGGTAAGATCGGGCAGCCACACTCTGGGAAGGAGAAGAAACGCTTCGTCCTCCTGGATGCACTCATACTTCAGTTCGCTGTATGCCATACTGAACGCACCCACCGCCACATCGACATCTTTTGTCAGCAGCGCTTTCTCCATGGAACCGGACTGGTCATCAAACTGGTCTGTGCGGATGCGCAGGTTCGGATATTTCCGGATAAACTGCGGCAGGACACGCGGAAGAAAAAACATTCCCCGTATGGGCGGAATGCCGATCGTGAAGGTCTGAAACGTCCGGCTGTAGTTCTGCATTTTAATATGCATGGCAGCCTCGCGGCTCTGAATGACCTGCATTTCCTCCAGAAAGATGATGCCGGCACGCGTCAGCTGAATGGGCTGCTTCGAGCGGTCAAAAAGTTTGACGCCCATTTCTTCTTCCAGCCGGCTGATGTATTTGGTCAGGGTCGGCTGACTGATAAACAGACGTTCCGCCGCGCGTGTGAGATTTCGTTCTTCCGCAAGGGTCCGGATGTAATCCAGTTTATATTCCATGCCCTTTCATTTACCCCGCTTTCCTGTGCTGTTTTGCTCTGCTGCCTGATCTCATTTTTACTCTGCTGTTTTGCTCTGCTGCCTGATCTCATTTTTACTCTGCTGTTTTGCTCTGCCGCCTGATCTCATTTTTTCTCTGCTGTCTTTCATTGCAGATTTCATCCGCTGCTTTATTTATATTCATTATAATTCAAATTCCATTTCCATTCATGATACGGCGCCGTTTCCAGAATATCGTCGCGAAGCGTCACGCCTATGCCGGGGCCCTCCTTTAAGAGCATATGTCCTTTCTCGATTACAAACGGTTCCGTGATTTCTTCCTGGATCTTCGGCCATTCTCCGGGAGCCGGACACATTTCCATGACTTCAAAATTGGGAATGGATGCTGCCAGAGCGAGGCTTGCCGCTACGCAGACGGACCCTGTCGCAATATGCGGAATCACGTTCACGTAATGGCTTTCAGCTATGGCACAGGCCTTCTTGCAGCCGGTCAGGCCGCCCATGACGGCCACATCCGGACGCAGAAACGCAATCTGATCTTCCTTTAAAAGCATGTCCACATCCTGAATGCAGAAGCTCCGTTCGCCGACGCCGATCGGCGCCTGCGCTTTCCGGCAGACCGACTGCAGCGTCTGGTAGTTTTCATAGTTGATCGGATCCTCAAAGAAAAGAAGATGCACGTCCTCCACCATCCGCATCAGCTCGATGCTCTCATGCGGCTGAAGGGAACGGTGGATCTCGCAGCCGATATCCACCTCCTTGCCGACTGCCGCACGGATTTCATGGATCATGCGGCTCATGGCATCCAGACGCATGGCATAGGAACCGTCTGCTTCCTCGATATTGGTGGGGTTCAGGCGGATGCAGTCGTATCCCTCTTCCTTCAGCCTCAGCGCACATTCCACGCTGGCCGGAATATTTTTACCGCTGACAACGCCCCAGAGGCGGATCTTTTTCCGGACTGCACCGCCTAACATCTGATAGACCGGCAGATTAAAATATTTGCCCTTGATATCCCAGAGCGCCACGTCGATGGCGCTGATGGCAGAGCAGACGCTGGTGCCGCCGAACTTAAAACGGTTATACAGTTCCGCGTCCAGATATTCTATGCACAGCGGATCCTGTCCGAGCAGCGGTTCTTCCATGCGGTGTACGGCTCCCGCCACAGACTCGCGGAAGCCCCAGTTGCCGCCTTCTCCCACGCCTGTAATGCCTTCGTCTGTCGTTATTCTGACAAATATTCTGCGCCAGCCTGTCATAATGGGTTCTACTTTTGTGATTTTCATATTGTTCATCCTTCTCCGGTATCATCCGGCATTTTCGGTTGTTGTCTGCGTTCCGGTATTCTTTTGCTCCGCTTTGTTTCCGGCATATCACGGTTTCTTTACAATCGGCGGTTTCATGTCCTCCGGTATGAGAGAAACATACGGCTCTGCCGCGTTCTGTTCCCGGCATTCCGTCCTTGCTTTCGTCAGGATTTCCGGAGATGCCGCCAGCCGGACCGCTGCCGCTCCCAGCACCTTTGCCGCCGTCAGCATGCCTTCCATTGCAAAGCCGCTTTTTCCGAATGACACTGCCTGCCAGCTGTGCAGCGGAATATCCTTCACATAACAGGCTACGTTGAGAAAACCCAGCGGTTTTACCTGACTCACGTCACCGACATCCGAGGAAGCACCATAGACAATACCGGAAGCTTTCCGCGGAAAGATTTCGTCCAGAAGAACCTGATTCCGGAATCTGTCCGCAAGGATTCTTCCTTCCTCTCCGTAACAGACTGCCGTCTTTTCGGCGGTCATGCCTCTGGCCGATGCAGGCAGTGTTGCGTAGAGCCTTTCAGCCAGGTCAAGACTTTCTTCATCCGGCTGCGGACGGCCGAACGCAGCCAGCGCTTCGTAGAGCAGTTCGTTCAGTGTTTCGTTCACGCGAAGTTCTGCTGTGGAACGCATGAAAATTTCCTCTGCGGTCGTTCCCGTCATAACGGCGGCACCGCGGGCCAGATCGCTGATGCGCGCCGAGATTTCCTTCACCTGCGACATTTTCGGAGCGCGGACCTGCCAGGTCACGGCTGTTTCCGGCTGAATGACATTCACAGCGGGACCGCCCGCATTGACATAGGCATAATGCACCCGGGCCGACGACGGCAGGTGCTCTCTCAGGAACCCCATCCCGACGGCCATCAGTTCCGCTGCTTCCAGTGCGCTTCTTCCTGCCTGCGGTGCGATTGCCGCATGGGAGGCAGTCCCGTGAAACCGGTATTCCGTCTGAACCGTTGCCAGCACATCATTTAAACTGACGCGGCTGATGCAGTCAGGATGCCAGGAAAAGAGAGCATCTGCCTCGTCAAACACATGCGCTTTCATCATCCAGACTTTTCCGGAACCGCTTTCTTCCGCGGGACAGCCGTAATACACTGCCGTTCCGGACATGCTGCCGGCTTCCAGATATTCCTTCAGTGCTGCAGCTGCGCCGAGAAGTGCCGTACCGAGAAGATGGTGGCCGCAGCCGTGCCCGATATTCGGCTTCCCTTCGATCGGCTTCTTTTCGGCAGTTCCTTCCGTCTGGCAGAGTCCGGGCAGCGCATCATATTCCCCAAGGAAACCGATCACCGGACTGCCGGAACCAAAGGATGCACGAAAGGCGGTAGGCAGTCCCCCGATCCCTTTTTCCACGCGGAATCCTTCCTTTTCCAGAACGGTCTCCAGAAGCTCCGAAGAATGCCATTCCTGAAAGCGTTCCTCCGGCATATCCCAGAGAGCGCCTGCGGTTTCGACAAGCAGGCTTCTGTGCTGCCTCACTGAATTTTCCGCTGCCTTGCAATATCGGTCCATTTGTTTTTATCCGTTCTTCAGCAGTGACATCCGTGCACACTGCCGAAAATTTTCTGTGATGCCTGCATTTATCAATATACCATACCGCGTATCTGATGTTTCTGAATGCCCCGCATTCTCCGTTACTGACTTTACAGAATCGGGAACACCGTCATGATCCAGAACACGGAGACCACGAAGCAGATGATGGACAGAAGCCACGACATTTTAAACATCGAAGCCTGATCATAGCCGCCGTAATCCATGATATAAGGAACGGCCGGCGTTGCCATGGGCGTCATATACGCGCTGAGGCAGGCGGCCTGAATGAGAATCATAAGACCGATGGGGTTGCCGCCTATGCTGGCGCAGGTTGCAATGGCAATCGGGTGAAAGATCAGCATGGTGCCGCGGTTCTGCATAACCTGGGTCATGATGAACGGAATCAGGAAAAAGATGGCACCCACGATATAGGAATTGCCTCCTACGGATGTAACCAGAGCGCCTATGCCGTCGCCGATCAGTTTTCCGGCACCGGTCGAGGAAAGCGCACCAGACAGGGCCAGAGACCCGACAATCAGAAGCAGCATGCTCCACGGAACGGACTGTGTTGCTTCACGGGGTTTCAGAACGCCGCATACAACCATGAAAAGCGCGCCGACCAGGGTGATCTGCCAGCTGGCAAGTTTCAGGGGACCCGCGAACATCAGTGCCAGGGCATCCGCAAAGAAAATGACGATGCCGGCATATTCGGAAAATGCGGACAGCGGTGCTTTTTTCTCCTGCTTTTTAACGGATTCATGCGTTTCCGTAATGGGTGCATCCGGAGCAAATTTCGGCAGAATAAAAGCGCAGTACAGAGTAGCGATAATCATGAGGGGAAGTCTGCCTTTGGCGGGATCCGCAAGGCCGCATACAAACTTTGTATAGCCGTAGCTTTCCAGGTAGCCGTTCAGTTCCGCGGCAACCGTCGCACCGGCGCCGAGCGGAAGCGTGCAGCAGGTGATTATGATGGCGGTGCCCAGCGGAAACATGACCTTGCTGTTTTTAATTCCCATGGCTTCCGCAGAGGCTGCCAGCATAGGCGCCACTATACCGAAGACAACGACGGGGCTCTGGATGAACTGAGAAAGCAGGACGCCGATGATCATATAGCCGAGCATCATTTTTATCATGCTTCCTTTTGCCATGGCAGAGATCCTATCCGCTATGCTGAGACAAAACTTCGTGCGGTTGAACCCGGCAGCCACAACGCACATGCCGGCAATCATGACCACATTTGTGTTGCCAAAGTAAGCAATCGCATCCTTGGCTTCCAGACAGTGCGTCAGCGAAAGCGCCAGCAGCGAAAGAATGGATACAGTGGCCAGACTCCATATTCCGGTGCAGAAACCGACTACGGTCAAAGCAAAAATAATCAGGCAGATCGTCATTGAACTCATTTCTTATACCCCCTCTGAATTTGAATACGGTTTTCCGTGACACAACGGCTGTCACCGAATAACTGTTTTCAGACTAAACCGCTTTCCCCGATTATTCCAATTCTGATTTTTTATCATACTATTCCGAAAGTGGAATAATGATGTAAATTCAGGCAATTCCCCTGTTTCCCGTCCGGTAAATTATTAAAAATTGTATGCTGATTATAGCTGCCATGGCATAAAGGACAAAAACCGGCCGCATGCCCCGATGAGGATAAGCAGCCGTATTTACTTTTTGCATGCATCGGCACAGGCAAGCATGGTCCCAATCAGCGCCGCCGGACTGACAGGCTTTACCACATATGCATCCATCCCCGCGTCCAGGCATTTTTTTATATCCTCATCAAAGGCATTTGCAGTAAGCGCAATAATCGCAATCTTCGCAGCATCCGGACGGCTCATTTTACGGATTTCCCCTGCCTCTTCCAGTCCGTTCATCACCGGCATCCTGATATCCGTAACTATAAAATCATAATAATATACAGCGCTCTCTTCAAATTTTCTGACACCATCCATGCCATTAGCTGCCAGGTCCACATGCATGCCGTAATTTTCAAGTATGGCCTTCTCGATTTCCTGGTTGATCATATTGTCTTCGCACACAAGCACGTTTTTGCCTGAAAGCTTTTGAAAATCATTTACCTGTTCTTTTTTATCTCTGCCGGCAGATACCTGATCTTCCGAAACGCAGGGGACGGAAAAATGAACGGTAAAAACACTGCCTTCCCTTTCCCTGCTCTTCACCTGAATGGTTCCGCCCAGACTATCGACCAGTTTCTTTACAATTGCCAGACCGAGACCGGAGCTTCCGCCTTCATTCCCGGTTTCATGCAGCCGTTCCTCCTGTGTAAACACATCAAAAAGTTCTTTCTGGAATTTTTCGCTGATGCCTATTCCGTCATCGGAAACCGATGCCGTAAGATCCATGTTTTTACCGTCGGTTTCCGTGAAAATCGTAAGTGCAATGTGCCCGCCTTCCGGTGTATACTTTCCCGCATTCGAAAGAATGTTAAACAGAATCTGATTGAACCTGAGTTTGTCAATCACCGGTACACAGTTCGCACTCGAGTTGTCCTCGAATTTGAAAATCTGCTTTTTCGACTCATAGATCGGCCGTATGACCGAGTCCAGATAGGATATCAATTCCTTTTTCGTGTATGGCTCCGGATGTAGAACGAGCTTCCCGCTTTCAATTTTTGTCAGATCAAGAATATTATTCAGCAGACCCAGCATATATCCCGAGGATATGCTGATTTTATTCAGTCAGTCTTGTGTCTTCCGGGGATTATCCTGTTCTTCGGCAATCCGCGTCATTCCGATAATTCCATTCATCGGCGTACGGATATCATGACTCATTCTGGATAGAAACTCGCTTTTGGCTTCACTGGCCCTTTTGAGGCGGGCGTTGAGATCAGCAAGTTCCATCGCCTTCTTTTTGTTTTCATGGTTTCTGAAAAGCATAAACGCAGCAGTAAAGATCAGGAACAGAAACGCAATCAGAATCAAAAGGAAATAAAACGGATATGCATAAATCAGGTCAAGAAGTGAAGAGATCGGCTTTATATAATGACTGTCTGACTGAATTTTTTCAAGATCATCTTCCGAAATACTGCCTGCCGCTTTATTGATAACGGAATAAAGCGCTTTGTCCTCCTGTTTTGAAACTGCAATTGAAATTTTCTGCAGGAAGCCCGGAATGCTCTGAAAATGCAGTCTAGAAAAACGTGGAATGGAAAGATAATAACTGAATTCATAACTGTTTACAAAGGTTCCGTCTGCAAGCCTTCTCTGCACGGCATTGATGCACTCTTCCACGGTTTTATAATACCGGTACTCATAGTCCGCATCCTTATACCGCTCCTGCACAGCTTTCGTAAGATAATACCCTTCCGGTAAGGCGATCACTTTCCCGTTTTCCGAGGATGAAACCTTCAGGATCTGCATGGTATAGAGCGGAATTGACAGACGATATCCCAGATTATCGCCCCAGCCGTAATCCATGGTCAGGCTGGAAAATACCTGAGCCTTCCCCCGATAATCCCTTTTTGTCGTTTCAAAATCATCGGAAGCAACAAACCGGAACTGAAGCCCGGTACTCTCCGATATTCTTCCGAATATGTCTTTCATGAGGCCGCGCATTTCCCCTGTGTCTTTATCCCGGTACTCAATCGGCGGCCAGGCCGGATCATAGGCAACCACAATTTCCGGATGACTTTCAATATACTCCTTTTCCTTTTTGGTAAAGCTGATACCGTCCTTCGATGTCACGGAAGAAAAGTACTTTTCCGTCAGAGAAATATTATAGGAGGCATCCAGAGAAATCATCTGTCCCATCGCATTATCCAGGGCTTCAAGTTTCTCTTCATTCCCTTTGGAAAAAGCAAAATAGAATGGCTGCTGAGCAAAACTCAGCACCGTTTTATATCCGGTGGCCCTGCGGGCTTTTGAAAGAAGAACCAGATCAAATGTTCCGTCCTGAAGACCTGACAGGAGATCCGTCTGATCTCCGACTTCCCGGATATCCGCCGTAATGCCATGCTTTCTGCATATCTTCTGAAATTCTGTTGTTCTGTTTCCTTTCAGCAGAGAACCGACTTTCATACCATTAAAGGCTTCATAGTCTCCGTAGGAAAAACGCAGATCATCCTCACGGGATGCCAGACTGATTCCTCCGTTGCCAGCCGATATCTCTGAAAAGTCAATTTTCTCTGCCCTGTCCGCTGAATAGGATACGCATCCGAGAAGATCAATCTTCCCTTCCTCAAGGGAAGAAAGGCACCCCTCCCAGGTATCCTCAACAAATTCATACTTCCAGTCCGTATACTGGGAAATTGCCTGCAGGTATTCATAGTTATAGCCGGACGGCTGTCCGTCAGCCGAAATTTCCTGAAGTCCCGGTACAAGGAACCAGCCTACCCGGATTGTGTTCTGCGTTTCTGCCTCCACAGCAATGGCCGGAAAAACAGAAAAGCCGAAAATACAAATCATGAGAAGGGCAAAAATTCTGAATCTGTAAATGAAGCCCCTGTTCATTGACTGCAGTCCTCCTGATTATACATTTATAAAGGGATCCCCTTCCTCTGTCAGTCTGCCGCATGGAAATCCACAAGTGCCTCAAACAGATTTTTCGTTCGGCGGAAGGCAGCAACGCCGTCACCACTGCCGGAATCAGATCATCCGGCATCACGGTCTCCATCTCCAGCGTGGCTTTACCGCTTTTAATGCGCGAAAGTTCCAGCGTATCGTTTACAAGATCCAGCAGCAGTTTCCCGGAAGAATCGATCTTCTCCAGGTATTCCTGTTTTTTTACAGGATCCGGTTCTCTCAGGGCAAAAGCCGTGAAACCGAGTACTCCGTTAAGCGGCGTGCGCAGATCGTGGCTCATGCTGGAAAAGAACACAGACTTTGCCTCGTTGGCCCTGTCCGATTCCAGCTTGGCTTTCCGGATCTCATTGATCTGCTGCTGATCCCGTTCGTAGGATTCCGTAATATCCGTCTGTACAGCCAGTATGATCTCCGCCGTTTCATCAAACCAGGTATAGCTGATCTGTATTCATTCTTCCCCGCACGTTTTGATCTGTATATAATGTCATACGGACCTTCCTTCGTGGCATAGCGAAGTCCGAGCCTGGCCAGCATTTCCACGTCATCCGATGGACATTCGCAAACATGTCTTTTCTCCTTATCGTGATACCTGAGTCTGTTTTCCTGTAGATGCCTGTCGTTACTTTTTCTACCGTTCATGGCATGTTTTTTATATTACATATTACGTTAATTATAAATTATTATATCGTTTAGTGTAATCTATCCATGATTTAATATCAACCTGCCGCCAATGAACTGCTTAAGTTTTCGCCTGAAAGTATACTCCTGAAGCCCGGTAGTTTTCTGTCTGTTCCCCCCCGGAAATCGCAAAATCGTCAGATTATTTTTAAAATGCTGCACCATTGATCTTGATATTTCATTTTCTTGTTTTTCTGTTTCAGGTCTGCTCCGGGAATCACATTCAGCAGCTGAATTCTGCCCAAATAAAAAGCCATCTTCTGTCAGTACCTTTGTCATGTACTTTCCAGAGACAGCTTCTAAATATGCAGATGAATAGTATCGGACATTACCAACCGTAAAAGCAAGCTCGCGGCTGAAAAAAACAGGCGGCCCTTCATCGGATCGGTATTGTTTTCTTTTCTATAATATGTTCTCCATTATAAAATATTTTACGCTTCTCTCCACACTGCATCAATAACCCGCGCTGCGCATTTCTCCACATCGGCTCGGGGCAGTTCTCCGCTTTTCAGCGCCTCTCTGATGTTTTCAAAATCCTTCTGCGCTCCCGGCATGATCAGATCATTTCCGGCCTTCATGCAGCCGGCAGCAGTACAGCCGGTCTGATCGGTGCTGTCCGTCGTGGTCATCCAGTCCGTCATGATCAGTCCCTTCATCCCCCATTCGTTTCTTGCTGCTTTCACGCAAAGATCCCGGCTGTTGGCCGTGTGTACGCCGTTGATCAGATTATAGCTGGTCATGATCGCATACGGCTGAGACATTTTCACGGCGATTTCAAATCCCTTCATATAGATTTCCCGAAGTGTACGCTCGGAGATCACATCATTCGAGCCCATGCGGTTATCTTCCTGATTATTGGCACAGAAGTGCTTCAGCGTGACACCGGTTGCGTGTCCTTTCTGGACTCCCTTCGCTATCGATGCCGCCATGCAGCCGGAGAGAACCGGATCCTCGGAATAATATTCGAAGTTTCTTCCGCAAAGCGGATTCCGGTGAATATTCATTCCGGGCGCCAGCCAGAGCTTCACCTGAAAAATCTCCATTTCTTCTGAAACAGCTTCCCCGATTTCTTCCAGAAGTCCCGTGTTCCAGGACTGTGAAAGCAGTGACCCGACCGGGAAAGCGGAGCAGTACTGATATCTTTTTTCACCGGTCACATCCTGCTTCTGCCCGCTCATCTTCATAAACGCATCCACAAAGAATCCATGTTCAAGACTTGCCGCCATGCACTGTTTCCGGATTGTTCCGTCCGACACATAAAACTCACTGTCAAGCCTCAGGCCGGCCGGGCCGTCCGCGAGCACCATGGCCGGTATGTCCCGCTTTTCCCCGGATTCGTTAATGCCGGCACTCTTTTTCAGTTCCTCGGCAGAAACCGATCCGGTAACACCGGCAGCTCCCGGCACGATGGCACCGGATGAACCGGCAGCATCACTCTGGCCCCGTTCATAATCTCCGATCACGATCCTTAAAAGCTGTTCTTCCGAAAGCAATGACGCTGCCTTCCGCGCCTCTTCGCTGACCGGCACAGGATCCGCATCATAGAAAATCTTCTCTGACGGAATCCGCTCCGGACAGAGATCTTTTGTCCGTACACTGCAGTCCTTCCAGGAAGCATATCTGATTTCTCTCTTTTCCTTCGGCAGGCTCAGTTCTTCCGGTGCCTTTTCCGGTGCACAGACATGTCCGGTGGTAACAAGCATGAGATCCGTTTTGTTTCGGAACAATGCGCTTAACTTTGCTGTCTCAAGGCTGTTTCCGGCCCAGATGCCGTACATTCCTTCTTCAAGAAGATATCCCGGAACTGTTTCATCATATGATGAAAGACGGTACAGCGGAAAAAAGATTTTCAGTTCCTCGCTTTCTCCCGGCTTCAGTTCCCCGGTCTTTGCAAACCCGACGAGCCTTCGGTATTCCTTTTCCAGGCGTCCGTCCGGAAGCGATGCGTAAATCTCCGCGACCTCTTTCCCGGAATATTTCTTACCTGTGTTCGTCACCCGCACTTTTACCATGACCATCGGTTCTTTTTCCGCATCACCGGAACCATAATGCACTGCCGTTTCCCGGCAGTCCGAATATATGATTCCCGTTTCCGTTACTTTTTCTTCGAACTCCGTGTAGGATAACCCGAAGCCGAAGCCAAACTTCACCGGGATATCAAAAGAATCAAAATAGCGGTACCCGACGTAAAGTCCCTCGCAGTATTCCTCCTTCCAGACAGAGCCGCTGTTAAAGGAGAATGTTTTTGCATTCGGATATTTTTCATAACGGTCAGGCCAGCTGTCCGTGAGTTTCCCTGAGGGAGTCACTTCTCCCGCTACGATATCGGCAAAAGCATTTCCGCCTTCCATTCCGGGCTGCGAAATCGAAAGAAGCGCGCCGATGCCGGGAAATTCATCAAGAAAGGACAGATCGATCTCTCCTCCGGCATTCACCGCCACAATCACCTTCCTGTACATCCGGCACAGATCCTTTAAACCCCTTTTCTCTTCTTCCGTCAGAAGATAGTCCCCTTCACATACTCTTCTGTCCGATCCTTCTCCGGCAATGCGGCTGATCACATAGACTGCGGCATCCGCGTCTGTTTCCGTTACCGGATTTCCTGCAGGGTACACGAACGGAACCGTTGAATAGGCCGCAAAGAAATTCATATCTCCTGATGCTCTCATCTTTTCCATGATGCAGTCGCGCCATTTTATTCTGGCCTGATCAAATTTCCTTTCGCAGGCCGACAGCCATTCTTCCGTCGTTATTCTGAAGCCTGCATTTTTCAGGCCCTGCCACACGGAAACCGCATACCGCTCATTCACATCACCGGAGCCGGTTCCTCCCTTGACGGTTTTTACGGCTCCCATGCCGAAAAGTGCAACCGCACTGTTCTTTGCCAGAGGCAGAATATTTCCTTTATTTTTAAGAAGTACCATTCCTTCCGCTGCCGCTCTTCTTGCAAGCGCGCGGTGTCTGATCTCATAATCATGCACTTTATTATCCGTAAATCCGTTCATCTTGGTTTTCCTCTTCCCGGATATTTTATCCTGCTGTCCGTTTTTGAACGGAGCCAGCTCTTTTCCCTGTCATCAGTATACATCCGGCACGATAATGATGATACCGCAGTAACCGGACTGTCCGTAACAGTTATCTGGTCATCATTTTAATGATCTCATCATCCGTAACAGACATTCCTTCTGTACCGAGATGGGAAATATTATTAATCGTATTTTCCACACCCTTTACCACCAGACCGTCTCCGTTATAAAACTGCTGACCGTTTTTATACATTTCATATCCGAAGATTCCCGTATTGACAGCCACGGCAATCTTGGCGGCACATGACGGTTTCGCCCCGTCGCATACAATTCCTGAAGTTATCGCCAGTGAGTTAACAAGCGTATGGGCAATTTCTTCATAGCCACCGCCAAACAGATAGGCTATTCCGCACCCTGCCGCGCAGCCGGCACTTACAGCGCCGCAAAATGCGGATAACGGACCGATCTTGCTTTTTAAGTGGATTGCCACAAGGTTGGCTATTATCAGGGACCGATATAATTTTTCTTCGGATACCTTCAGCTCTTTTGCATAAACAATAACCGGAACCGAGACCGTAATACCCTGGTTACCGCTTCCGGAATTAATGATTACCGGCATATCACAGCCGCTCATTCTTGCATCAGAACCGGCCGCTGCATATGCAATTGCCTTGTCCTTGATCATATCGCAGTTTGATTTGGAAAGAACCTTTCCGATATTCGCTCCCCAGCTGTTCCTTAACCCCTCTTCGGCAATTGCCATATTGCAGCTGATCTGTTTTTTTATAATATCCCTCACATCTTCAACGGATACTTCATTTGCAAAATCAATGATATCCTTCACCGTCAGCAGATCTTTACCGGGTCCGTCATGACGCTCCGGGGAAGCAATTTCCTTTTCAAAAATAATCCTGTCATCTTTCCTGATATATACAATATTTAAATGACTGCGTACTATCCTCACAAACGATGATGATTTTCCCGCTTTCTCGGTGATCTGAATATCCAGTTTTTCCCCGCCGGTCAAGGCGGATAATGTAAACCTGCATGTGTTCAGGAATGTCTGGATCCTGTCAATATCCGGTGTATCGATCTTTGACAATACATCCAGTCCCTTTTCCGGCTGCCCGACAATAACTCCCGCTGCCACAGCTGCATTGATACCCTTCAGGCCGTGGGTATTCGGGATGACAGCACTCTTGGCATTCTTGATAATATTTCCGCTCACCGCCGTTATAATTTCATCAGGCTGTCTGCCCAGAATATCCCTGGCCTTTGCAGCGCAGAAGGCAATGGCAATGGGCTCTGTGCATCCTGTTGCGGGAATCAGTTCACACTTCAGAATATCGATATAGTTCTGCATCAATTCTTTGTCCATTTTTCCCTCTTATGCATTTTATGAATTCTGCTCTATCAGAATTACGGCAGTTTTTTGCCGGCAGACAGATATAACTCGTACCATTCTTCTCTTGTCAGACAAATTTTATCCGCTTCCGCGATATCTCTGAGCCGTTTTGAATTTGTTGTGCCGACAACAGCCTGAATGCCTGCAGGATGTCTTAAAATCCAGGCTATGGCAATTGCATTTACTGCGACGCCGTATTTTTCGGATAATCTGTTCAATACCTTGTTCAATTCCGGATATTTCTCACTGCCGAGGAAAGTACCTTCAAACATGCCGTACTGGAAAGGCGACCACGCCTGCAATGTTATGTGCCTGAGCCTGCTGTACTCCAGAATCCCGCCATCCCTCATGCAGCCTTCATTATTGCTGATATTGACGTTCAGCCCCGAATCTATGATATCGCAGTGAGCAATGCTGAACTGCAGCTGGTCAATCAGGACTCTGTTATCACAGTAATGATTCAGAAGTTCAATCTGAAATGAGTTCTGGTTGCTTACGCCGAAATATCTTACCTTCCCGCATTTTTCCAGTTCATCAAAAGCCTCTGCCACCTCTTCAGGCTCCATCAATGTATCCGGCCTGTGAAGAAGCAGGATATCGATATATTCCGTTTTTAATCTTTTCAGACTTTTATCAACGGAATCGAGAATATGCTGTTTTGAAAAATCATAGCAGCAGCCCGGCCGTATGGCGCACTTTGTCTGAATGATAACCCTGCTCCTGAGACTTTGATCAAAAGAATCTCCGAACAGCGATTCCGATTTTCCGTTACCGTATATATCCGCATGATCGAAGAAATTGATCCCGCAGTCCATTGCCTCTGAGATTAAACTGCCGACATCACTTTTACTGCTCAGTTCGGACAGACGCATGCACCCCAGGCCTATTCTCGGTATGCTCAGTTTCTCATTGACTTTCAGCATTTTCATGATTTGTTCCCTCCGTAAAATTTGTCGATTTTCATTAATGCCCTGATATATATGCGAATTGCCTTTTTCAGATTTGCAAGTGACTGGCATTCATCAGCACTGTGACAGCTGCCATGTCCGACGGGTAAAAAAGCCGGCCGGTCCTCTTCTTTAAATCCGGGGCCGAATGAAATGGCATTCGGGATTTTTCTTGCATAGGTTCCTCCGCCCATAACATAAGGTTTTTCACTCTTCCCGGTTTCTTCCGCAAAGGCATCGCTTAATAATCCTATAAGCGGATTATCCGCCTCCATATAATAAGGAGGTCTGTCCGTAAATTGCTCCATCCTGAAGCCGTATTCTTCTGCCCTTTTCTCAAGTTCGGCTCTGATCAGATCGGCCGATACTGTTATGGGGTAGCGTATATCAGCTTCGAACACGATTTTTCTGCCTTTTGTTTTGATGACGCCGAGGTTGCAGGTAAGATTTCCCGACAGAGCGTCACGGCACGCGATTCCCATTTCAGTTCCGTATCCGTCGGTGGAAAAGGCATTTGCAAAATTTATAACCCGCCTTCCTTCTTCGTCAACATCTGCTCCGGAAATTTCCGTACATAATTTTCTTAATGCATTATCCGCATGCTCAGGAAATGCGGCATGCCCTCCCGTGCCGCCGGCTTCATATAGTTTTCCGCCGATCAACGCTCTTGCACCGGACGGAATATTATTCGGAACTTGTCCGCATTCCAGTAAAAACAAGTCTCTGCTCAGACAAGATGTCGCAAATGTCACCCTGCAGATACCCTTCTCCCCGCAGCAGACCGGAAAAGAACAATCTGCCACAACTGAAAAATCCGAAGGCCTGTTCCGCAGAAAATAATATTTGACATCCTGCATGCCGCACTCTTCACTGCAGCCCAGTACCTGTTTAATGCGGATATTTTTAATTGCCCCGTGATCCTTCAAATACCTCATGACATATAAGACCGCCACTGCCGGACCCTTATTGTCCTGTGTACCGCGGCCGATCAGGTAATTCCCTTCCCTTGTACAGAGAAAGGAAGGATAAATTCCGTTCGGGCTGCCCGGTACGACATCCAGATGATTCCAAAGGGATATTTCCTTCCTGCCGTCCCCGAAACCGATGGTACCGCAGTACCAGTCAATATTTTCAGTTGAAAATCCGTATTTCCTGCCGAACCCGAGCATCGTTTTCAAAGCGTCAGCGCAGTTTTTACCGAATGGATACGCTTCTGATCCTGCTTCGGAAATACTGGGGATTCGGACAAGCTGACTGATATCTCTGATAAGATCTTCTTCCTGACTGTCAAGCCACTCGTCTATATCATCCATAAAATTGGTTTACCTGCATTCTCAGGTTGTTTTTCCGTAAAGTTCCCTGTATTTTTTCGGTGTCAGCCCTGTCTCCTGTTTGAAAATCCTTATAAACTGAGAAGTGTCGTTATACCCGATTTTCATTCCGATATCCGTGATTGAAAGCTTCTGCGTTTTCAGGAGCTCTTCTGCCCGTGTTATGCGCAGGGTTCTCAGCCACGCAGAAAAGCTGATACCCTGCTTTGTAACAAAAAGGTGGCTGATATAATCCTGATTCATGAACAATATCCTGTCTGCCAGCATTTTTACCGTGATATCCTGATTGTAATGTGAATTGGCATATTCAATCATCTTTGATACAACATCTGTGTCTTTTTTATCCACCGGCAGTTCGGTACAGACCACATGGATTATGCTGATCAGATAATCCTTAAGTTCATTCACGCTGTTGAAATCCAATATCGTTTTTTTAAGATCAATGTCCAACAGATCCGTATCCGTCGTTATCTGCTGATTGATTTCGAATACCACCTGATTTAACAGATATTCCAGATATTCGACCGATACTTCCCTGCTCTTCTTCAGCTGATCGAATATATCGGCAATCAGCGAAATCGCATGCAATTCATTCTTCTGCTCAAGAGATTTTACGAATTCACCTTTCATGAATCTTGGATATCCCGGATTCCCGCTGCCGTTATCGACTGTCTTTTCAAAATAAATAATATCCGATCCGGAAATAATCTTATACTTGACCGCTGACAGGGCATGATTATATACTTCCCTTACTTTTCCGGAATCTCCTGAGCGTTCACTGATCCCGATGCGGAATTTATAATCAGTATCCGACAATACCTTGTATATCTGCCTGCAGAAAAAAATATTATCGTCCGTACCCAGCAATATGACCCAGAAATTTTCCCGCAGTCCCAGAAAACGAAAATGCGAGAGCAGGTCCGGTCCGATCAGACTGCTTAAATGATTCAGAAAGCCGCCTGTATCCGTGCTGCTGTCCTTAAGCAGATAAATTACAGCTATCTGATACTGCGGGAATATCCGCTGAAACATCTTTTCTTCAATCTCATTTTTAAAATTATCCTTCTGGATGCAGTCGGATATGAATTTGGTTATTATATCTTTCCCGGTCAGCAAGGCTTCCGTTGTTTCCCTGTTCTTCTGATATATTGCCTTATCCAGGCATAATTTCAGGTCTTTGTCCTTCACAGGTTTTAACAGATAGTCCATTGCCCCGAAGCTCAGCGCTTCTTTCGCATAGTTAAAATCAGAATAGGCGCTTACCATGACTATTTTTGCATTTTCCTTTTCTTCCTTGCATCTTTTCAAAAGCTCTATTCCGTCAATTTTGGACATGCGAATATCAGTCAAAACGAGATCCGGTCCGAATTGCCTGAAGAGATCAAGTCCTTCAAGACCATCTGTTGCTTCTATTATTTTGAAATCATTCCTGATGTCATATTCCTTTATCTGTTTTATTAAGGAACTTCTGGCGTACTGCTCATCTTCGACCACTAAAATTGTATACATTTATTTCTCTCTCATTTTCGGCTGACGCACGATCAGTCCTATCCTTTTACAGAACCTGCCGTTAATCCCTTGATAATGTATTTCTGTCCCAGGCAGTAAATGATAAGCATGGGCAGCATTGCCATAAGATACGCCGTAAAAGCCATGGTATAATTAAATGAATACTCTGTCTTGAAATTATACTGGAACAGCGGAAGCGTCCAAATCACCTTCGACCTGTTAAGAATCAGCAAAGGCAGCATGAAATCATTCCAGATCCACAGGGTATCCATAATTAAAAGTGTGGAAATCATCGGCTTTATCAGTGGCAGAACTATTTTAACATATGCCTGGAAAACATTACATCCGTCAATATAAGCCGATTCCTCTATTTCATACGGAAGCCCGCGTATATAATTCACGAACAGGAATACACCCTGTGTCAGGCTGTACGAGCAATACAGTATAATCAGGCCGGTGTGATTAAGCATATTCAGTCTGGTCATCATCTTCGTAACAGGAAGCATGATGACCTGTGACGGAATAAACAGCCCCATCAGCAAATAATAATAGATTGCCTTATAATACCTGCGTTCAAAATTCCGGGCAATCGAGAATGAGACCGCCGGAACAATAGTCAGGATCAGGGCAACGGAAATCACCGTTATAAAAAGAGAATTCTTCAGGAATATCCAGTAATCGCTGTTGGTGAAAAGTGTCCTGAAATTTACGAAATTCAGGCTGTGCGGAAGCGCATAGAAATTGCTGCCCGCCTCGTCCAGCGTCTTGAATGAATTAATCACGACAAGGTACAGCGGAAAAATGATCAGTGCTCCGCCGCAGATCAGGATTATGTTCCGGATTAATTTCCATATAAATGTCTCACGTTTTTCATCCATTATGTATTGCCACCCCTGTCCATCAGTTTCAGCTGCGTCAGTGAAAACAGAGCAACCACAAGGAACAGAATGCAGGCTTCCGCATTTGCGACTGAAAACCTCATGTTCTTGAATGCATCGTTATATATAAGTATGCCTATCAGCTCGGTGCTTCTTACCGGGCCGCCGCCGGTCAGCGCATACGGGAAATCAAAAGATGTAAAGCCCTGTTTTATGGTCAGTACCAGATTGACCATGACCGTCGGTACCAGATAGGGCATGGTTATGTATCTGAATCGCTGGACAGGAGATGCTCCGTCCATTTTCGCCGATTCATACTCGTCATCCGGGATCTGCTGAAGACCCGCTATGAAAATAACGGTCGGCAGGGCCACTGCCTGCCACAGCTGGACAAAGACAACTGCCGGCAGTGCCGTTTTCCTGCTGATCAGCAGGCTTTGCGACATCCATTGAATCCCCAGTGCTTGTCCGATCATGGGAACGACTCGATAGTATAACTGATCCCAGATCAGAGCAATCGTCACGCCTCCGATCATGGCGGGAACAAAATAAACGGATTTGATGAACGTCTTGAATTTTTTCAGTGAG
>Ga0070399_1001279_pt1 | contig 26573 bp, 27 predicted proteins | sample BioMet4_FD_61217 | JGI IMG/M metagenome (GOLD analysis project Ga0070399, IMG submission 61217) | Microbial communities from bioreactor (seeded with sewage sludge) at LBNL, California, USA - Biofuel metagenome 4 (version 1) | ecosystem: Engineered > Bioreactor > Anaerobic > Unclassified ... | reverse complement strand
GCGGATGTTGCAAAGCTCCTGCACGATTTCACCGGCTTTTTCTTCAGGAATGGCCCAGCCGGACATGAAGCGCACTCCGTGTCTGTCCAGATAGTTGAAGGCACGGGCCTTGAGTGTGCCGAACACCTTGAGATTTTCCGGGTCGGCAATGCGCTTGGAGCCAAGAGATGCCAGGTCTTCGGGCGGCAGTTCCGCACCGCCCAGGTCTTCCTGGCTCATCTTGCGCCGGGCTGACCACAGGCTGACGTTGAGGTTGAGGGCCAGCAAGTTATCCAGAATGCGAATATCAGAAATAATCGGTGTCATAACAGTCTCCTAAAATGAGCTTTTTGTGGTGCTTAGGACGTAGCCTTTGGTGAGCTTTTTGGCTGCACGGGCTTCAAGCTCCAGTACGGAATTGTTGCCCGCACAATTTTCAGCGGCGATAACGTGTTGTTGCCCAACGGTGTCCGGCTTGCCCCAATGGAGCATGAGGCCTTCGGGCCGGGCCTCGCCGATCCAGAACTTTCCGCTCTGTTTTTTACCGAGAGAGGTATGAACTACCTCCAGATGGACACGGGGCTTCGCTACCGTGGGAGTGTTCCTCAAATGGCTGCGCATGAAGCGCAGGGCTTGTTCACCTTGCAGGCTTTCTGTTTCAGTCGTTTTGGTTTTAAGGGCTTCAGCTTCCACCTGTTGCGGGAACATGCGTTGGGCCAGTTCGTGCAGCATGGCGCGGGTTTCGCGGCTGGCGCGATAGGCAAGCGCTCGGTCAAGGGCATAGGTGACAGGCTGTATGCCCTGATGGGCCAAAGGCTGGAAGCGCACGGTCAGATCGCCCCAGCGCAGCAGGCTGCGCGTGGAGAAGGTAACTTCAATGGTGTTGGTCAGATTGCCGGTCGAAGCTTCGCCCATGAATAGTTTTCGGATTTCGTTGGCGTACTCCACCATGGTGGCACAGAGCGCTTCGGGCAGTGAAGGGAAGCGCCTGGCAAGCAAGCTTTTTTCCACATCCGCAGTTGGGTAACCCACTTCACAGATGGTAAAGCGGTCCAGCCACGCGAGGTTCTGGCGTTGAGTTCCCTGATACAGGCCCGTGTCGTCACCGCCGCCATTGGTATTGGCTGTGGCTACGAAACGGAACATGGGGTGCGGGGTGATGATTTCGCCTCCATTTTCCGCTATGCACAAGGGGGAGCCATCCAAGACGCTGTTCAGCCCGGCGGCGATCTCAGGTGAGGTTAAGTCGATTTCATTCAGGAGCAGAATTGCTCCGTGGCGCATGGCCAGTGCCAGCGGGCCGTACTCAAAGACCATGTTGCCGTCTTTGACCGTCAGGTGCCCCACCAGATCGGCAAATTCCAGCCGCCCGTGTCCTGTCACCTCAAAGACGGGGTAGTTAAGCCTGGCCGCCAGCTGCTTGATGCAACTGGTTTTGCCGCAGCCTGTGGGGCCAAAGACGTACAGCGGTTCCTGCGCATTGAGAAACCAGACCACAACATCGCGGCTGGATTCATGGAAAATATAGTCGTGGTCAATGGCCGGGGTGTAGGCCGAAGGGACGGCGTAGCCCCTGACTGTGGTGCCGGAGGGTTTGCCGCTGAAAACCTGCCCGGCGTCGAGGTCGGTGGGCTGGAGAGAATCAAGGCCAGAAGTAAGATTGGTGTGCATCACTTCTCCTGTGTGTTCTATTGACACGTTTAACTTGAATGTACACAATAAAGACATAGGAGGTTCCCATGTCTACAGTCACAGCACGATTGGATACGGATACGCAGGCGCAGCTTGAAAAGCTTGCCGTTGCTACCTCGCGTTCTCGTTCATGGTTGGTGGCAGAGGCGGTGAGGCAATATGTGGCTGAACAGTCCTGGCAGGTTGAAGCTATTCAGGAAGGAATTCGTCAGGCAGATGAGGGGAAATTTGCTTCAGATCATCAGGTGACGGAAGCCTTTGCTCATTGGGGCGTCCATGCAAAGTAGGGCTGTGCGCTGGCTCACCCTGGCCCTTGAGGATTTGCATGATATTGCGGCCTATCTGGCTGAAAAGGACTTGGAGGCAGGGAAACAAGTAGCCCAATGCCTATGGAATGCGGGACAAAGTCTCGCCTCACTCTCTTCGCGGGGAAGAGCTGGCAGAGTCGCAGGGACTCGTGAGCTTGTATTGACAGATTTTCCGTATTTTATTGCATATCGGGTTGTTAAATCCGAAGTTCATATTCTTCGTGTTCTGCATACCGCGCGGCGGTATCCGCAATAGCACCCAACAGCAACTTCATACTTACCATGTTTATTCGCATTGATTTCAGTTTATTGGCGAAATGACTAGGCGTTCGGAAGGTGCCCCTGTACGCTCACACCGTGCTAGCAAGGTATCCACGTCAATGCCGCCTACCCCTTCAAAGCGAAAGATGTCCGTCAGTTCTTCATGCAGGGCTTCGCGATTAAGCGTGCTGCGTCCTGCTGCCACCGACATGCGAAAGCGATACTTCCCCGTGTCTACCCAATCTCGTGTGCCCGCCTGGCGATGAACCAGCTTAAGCACCGTCTCCATTTCTTTGATTTCGTTATCCAAAGCCGTGCGCTGCTCCTTGAGGGCAGCCAGTTTTTCAAGCGCCGGTTCCCATTGTGGCATCACCACGCCTTGCGGGAACTTGGGGCAGTCGCCATTGTATTCGCAGTAGGAACAGATTGGGTAAAAACCTTGGGCGCAGGTTACCTGTGAAAGGGACAAGTTCCCGGCACGGTGGGTCGTGAGGTCGCCCCAGAGTTGGACCGCATGGTCAAGGGCCGTATCCAACATGGCCTGATTGAAACCATAAGGGCCGAACGCCTTTACCTCCTTCATAGAAAGGCAGAGCAGCCAGGCTTCCATATTCAGCTCCTCAGCTTGCTTGGGCAACTGAAGGCCAAGTTGGGCACGGCAAAGCTGAGGGAAGGTCATTTTGTCATGCAAGAGCGTGCCATCCTCAGCCCGGAGGTTGAAGACGGGCTTGCTCCATGCTTTTGCCATAAGCCCGATCTGTCCGTGCAGTTGCAGTAGATGGGAATCGTGCGGCGAAGCAGGCAGCTTGTCCGTACTCTTCACTTCCAGAATCCGTATGGCATTGACGGGCGCACCCCAGACCACCACAAAATCCAGATGTGCCTTGATGGGTACGCCCTGATGCTGCCAGTTGATCTCAAGCTGGGGCAATACATGCAAACCCAGCGATGCCAGAGCCTGGCCAACCCCGGATTCAAACCAATGCCCGCGTTGCAGGGTCAGCAAGCGCTCCAGGCTGTTTGTGGTGGGCAGCACCTTTCTGGCCAACGCAGCCCGTGGACATTCCCAGTGCTGACCAATGTCACTCATGCCCACATAGGTGGACCTGTCGCCCAGATGAGCGGTGGTACTTTGCTGAGAGACCGCCTGCAGCCCCTGACGAATTAATGCCCGCAAGCCTTCCGTGCGGTCTGGCAGTTCCATAATTCTGCCTCCATAAAAGCGAAAGGGCCGCCATCAGGCAGCCCTTTCACTCAGTCTTTTTGTTTTCGCTATGCGGCATCAACATACTTCCACCACAATTTTCTATGCGGGTTCCAGCGGAAGCCTGCACCTGTGAGCAATTCTTTTTTGGCCTGCGTGTTGCCGCTGGCAATGATGCAGGGCCGCCCGTCCTGGGCCGTGACCTGCTGGTAGGTTATGCCCTCCAGCGGAGGAAGCTTTTCAAGGTTGGCTGTTGGTCGATTTGAGGTGGCTGGAGACTTGCTTTTGATGTTGGCATCGGGAGAACCCACTTTTCGCGCCTCAGAGGCGTTTATGGGTAATTTCGGACGTGAGGGCGTTTTTCGGCCAGTTCTCGCTCCCTCGCCGTCATCATCTTCCGTGACCATGCCCAACATGGCGGTTAGAACGTAGCGACGGCAATAGGTCATGGCCGATCCCATGCCCTGCGGGTCGGCCTTTGGCAGGGGAACAACAGCAAGGGAACTTTGCCATTGACCTGATTCCGCATGGGTCAGCTTGGTAACCAGCCCGAGAGAGTTGGGCTGCTCCACTGGCACAGGATACTGACACAGCCATATGCCGTTTTCGATGAGCGCATCACGACAGGCATCCATGACGCTGTTGAGGCTGGCGTACCAGCTTTTGGTGAAAGGATTTTCAGCATCCTTAACTATGGGTTGCATGGTTCGTTGCACGTTGAGCAAAGCCTTGGCCAGTTCGGTGATGTTTTCAGATTGGTATGGGGTCATGAGATTCCTCCGTGATTGAAAAATGATCTGCCTGTACCAGATAGAATTTTGATGGTATTTTGACACGCGGTCCTGCTGTTTCAAATTTGTAATATAGCTTTCAGTCGTCTTGATTCACAGCCTGCGCGTAAGTAGAATACCATCGACTTTCCTGCTGCTTTACTGTGCTGTGGCAAAAACAGGCTTGGCAAAGGCCTTTCAAATTGGGTATAATGCCGTCCACAATACTTGTTTTCGATAGTCACGCCCAGCGCGCCAAAGCCAAGGAACCGCATGAGCTCTCTTCTCCCCTGCTTCAAGGCCTATGATATTCGTGGCCGCGTGCCTGATGTCCTGAATGCCCCCCTGGCACATGCCCTTGGGCGGGCCGTGGCGGAAGTGCTGCCCGCAAACAACGTTGTGCTGGGGCGCGACGCCCGCCTTTCCGGACCTCTTCTGCGCGACGCACTGGCAAACGGTCTGCGCGAGGCCGGGGCCAGTGTTACGGATATCGGCCTCTGCGGCACGGAAGAAATTTACTATGCCGCAGCCAACCACGCCGCCAGCCAGTCCGCAAACGGGCCTTTTGACGCGGGCATCATGATCACGGGCAGCCATAATCCGGCGGATGAAAACGGATTCAAGCTGGTGCGCGGCGGGGCCATCCCCGTGAGCGGCGATTCCGGCCTGTTTGCCCTGCGCGACAGGGTGGCTGAACTGCTGGCGGACGGCGGCCATCCTCACGCTGCGGGCACAGCATCTCCGGCGCTGCATGAGGCTTCCTTCCGGGCTGAGTACGTGAGCTGGCTTCTCCGCTACAGCGGTGCGGAGCAGCTTGTCACGGCTCCGGGGCGCAAGCCGCTCAAGATTGTAGCCGATGCGGGCAACGGCTGCGCAGGCTTTGTGCTGCGCGACCTGGCGAAAAACCTGCCCTTTGATTTCACCTGCCTGCATATGGAGCCTGACGGCTCGTTTCCCAATGGCGTTCCCAATCCGCTTTTGCCGGAACGCCGCGCTGCAACTGCCACTGCCGTGCGCGAGGCTGGGGCGGATATGGGCATTGCCTGGGACGGCGATTTTGACCGCTGCTTTTTTTATGACAGCGACGGCAATTTCATTGAGGGCTACTACTGCATCGGGCTGCTGGCCCAGGAACTGCTGCGCCGCGCTCCCGGTGGCAAGGTGGTGCATGATACGCGCGTCTACTGGAACACCCGCGAAATGGTGCTGGCCGCAGGCGGCCAGCCTGTTATGGGTAAAACGGGCCATGCCTTCATGAAGGAACGCATGCGGGCCGAGGGCGCCGTGTACGGCGGCGAAATGAGCGCCCACCACTATTTCCGAGATTTTGCCTACTGCGATTCAGGCATGCTGCCCTGGCTGCTGGTGGCGGCTTTACTGCACCGCACGGGCCGTTCCCTGGCCGAGCTTGTGGCCGAGCGCATGGCCGCCTATCCGTGCAGCGGCGAAATCAACCGCCGTGTGCAGGACGCGCCTGCCCTTATGCAGCTTGTGCGGGAGCAGTACGCCCCCCACGCCCTCTACGAAGACAGCATGGATGGCGTGAACCTGGAATTTGCGGACTGGCGCTTCAACCTGCGCATGTCCAATACCGAACCGCTGCTGCGCCTCAATGTGGAGACCCGCGGCAACCGCGCCCTGCTGGAAGACAGGACCGCCGGACTCCTGAACCTGCTGGAGACGCGGGGCGGCGCTATGCCGGCGCAAGCTGCGGACCGGGGCGCACCCGGGCGGCGGCCTTGTTCTGCACCTGCGATTAGTGTATCTTCCGGGCCGTGCGCCACAGCGGACGTACAGGCCCTGTGCGGTATAAAGCGCTTATTTGAACACCTGTGAGTAATTCCATGCCAAGCATTGCTCCTGTCATACTCTGCGGCGGCAGCGGTACACGCCTGTGGCCGCTCTCACGCGAGACCTATCCCAAGCAGTTTGTGGACCTGGGCGAGGGGCGTACCCTGTTCAAAGACACGCTCTTGCGGGCGCAACGTACTCCGGAAAGCCTGGAACCGGTCATTGTCTGCAATGAGGCCCACCGTTTTTATGTAACGGCCGCATTGTACGAATGTGACGTTCGCGCCACCATTCTTTTAGAACCCGCACCGCGCAATACCGCGCCGGCCATTGCTCTCGCGGCTCTCACCCTTGCCCGCGACGAAGCGGATCCGCTCATGCTGGTGTTGCCGTCCGATCATGCCATCGGTAACGAAGCCGCCTTCTTCAAGGGAGTGGAGTCTGCCGCAGCCCTGGCGGAACAAGGGCATATCGTCACTTTCGGCATCACACCCGCAAGCCCAGAAACAGGCTTCGGCTATATCGAGCAAGGCGAAGCTTTGGGCGAAGTTTTGGCCCAGGGCGGCTTTCGCGTGGCCCGTTTTGTGGAAAAACCCGATGCAGTGACGGCACAATCCATGTTGGACCGGGGCGGCTTTTTATGGAACAGCGGCATGTTCCTGCTGCGTGCCTCGGTGTACCTGAAAGAACTTGAACGCTTCGCCCCCGAAATTTACGCCGCCTGCTGCACCGCCTGGCAAAGACGCGCAGCCGACGGCGCGTTCTGCCGCCCGGACGCGGCCGCATTCCTGGCCTCGCCCTCCGACTCCATCGACTATGCGGTCATGGAGCAGACGGACCGTGCGGCGGTAGTCCCCCTTACCACAGGCTGGAGCGACCTCGGTTCTTGGGAGGCGTTCTATCAGGCGGAACCGGGTGACGATAAGGGCAATGTCTGCCACGGCGACATCATGACCCAGGACGCGGAAAACTGTTATTTTAACGCCCAGCACCGTCTGGTGACGGCCATTGGCGTGCGCGACCTTGTGGTTGTGGAAACGCGCGATGCCGTACTGGTGGCCCCGCGCGAGCGGGTGCAGGAAGTCAAAAGCATGGTCGGCCGCCTGCAGTCAGCCCGGCGAACAGAATGCAGGCAGCATCCGCTGGTGTACCGCCCCTGGGGCAGCTACGAAACGCTCGTTATGGACGGCCGCTTTCAGGTAAAGCGTATCACGGTTAACCCCGGCGCGGAGCTTTCACTCCAGATGCACCATCACCGCGCCGAACATTGGGTGGTTGTCAGCGGCACGGCAGAGGTGACCAACGGCAATGAAGCCCGCCTGTACACAGAAAACCAGTCCACCTACATTCCCGTGGGAACGCGGCACAGGCTGAAAAACCCCGGCGTCATCCCCTTGGTGCTTATTGAAATCCAGTCCGGCGCATATCTGGGCGAAGATGATATTGTGCGTTTTGCCGATGTGTACGGGCGGGAAGATTCACCGGCGCACGGCAACGAAAACAGATGAAAACACTGGGTGGACATCGTCCATCATGCAATATAAACTTATAAATTAACCTTGGACTGTCTGAACGCAAAATTACTATGACAATTTGTCAGGTTAAGGAATATCAGGACTATGAAGAAAGCGCTCATAACGGGCATTACCGGTCAGGATGGGGCCTATCTGGCAGAATTTCTGTTACGCAAAGGCTATGAGGTGCATGGCATCAAGCGCCGCGCCTCGCTCTTCAACACAGACCGCATTGACCATCTCTATCAGGACCCGCACACCAGCGCGCGTCATTTTATGCTGCACTATGGCGACCTGAGCGACTCCAGCAATCTCATCCGCATCATGCAGGAAGTGCAGCCGGACGAGGTATACAATCTTGCGGCGCAAAGCCATGTGCAGGTATCCTTTGAATCGCCGGAATACACGGCGGATGTGGACGCCCTCGGCACGCTGCGCCTGCTGGAGGCTATCCGCATTGCCGGACTGACCGAAAAAACAAAATTTTATCAGGCGTCCACCTCCGAACTTTTCGGTCTGGTGCAGGAAGTGCCGCAAACCGAAAAAACACCCTTCTATCCCCGTTCGCCCTACGCCTGCGCCAAGCTCTACGCCTACTGGATTACGGTCAACTACCGCGAAGCTTACGGCATGTACGCCTGTAACGGCATTTTGTTCAATCACGAGTCGCCCATCCGCGGCGAAACCTTTGTGACCCGCAAGATCACCCGCGCGCTTTCCCGCATGGTGCTGGGCCTTCAGGATTGCCTCTACCTCGGCAATATGGATGCCAAGCGCGACTGGGGACACGCCAGGGACTATGTTGAAATGCAGTGGCTTATGCTGCAGCAGGAACAAGCGGACGACTTTGTCATCGCCACGGGGCGGCAATTTTCGGTACGCGACTTTGTCAATACAGCGGCGGCAGAAATGGGCCTGACGCTCACATGGCAAGGCCAAGGGGTGTGGACGAGACTGGCACAGTGGAAGCTGTGGACCTGAACAAACTGCAGCAGGCTGCTGGCAATCGCCAGGGACTGGAGTGCCACGTCAAGCCCGGCGATGTCATTGTGCGGGTAGATTCACGCTATTTCCGCCCCACCGAGGTGGAAACCCTGTTGGGCAATCCGGCCAAGGCCAAGGAAAAGCTGGGTTGGGAGCCGAGAATATCTTTTGAAGAAATGGTGGCCGAAATGGCTCGTGAAGATCTGGCCCTGAGCATGCGCGATGCCGTGTGCAAAGTGGCTGGCTTCAAGACATTCAGCCATAACGAGTAGCCCCGCATGGACAAAGATTCGCTTATTTATGTAGCGGGCCATCGCGGACTTGTGGGCAGTGCCATCTGTCGCGCCCTTATCCGTGAAGGCTATGAAAATCTGCTTACGCGCACCCACACGGAGCTGGACCTGTGTGATCAGGCCGCCGTGAGGGACTTTTTTGCGCAGCACAGGCCCCATGTTGTGGTGCTTGCCGCCGCCAAGGTGGGCGGCATTCATGCCAATGCCACCTATCCGGCAGAGTTCATCTACCAGAATTTGCAAATACAAAATAACGTCATTGACAGCGCCTGGCGCAACGGTTGCAAAAAGCTGCTGTTTCTTGGGTCGTCGTGCATTTATCCCAAGATGTGCCCACAGCCCATCAAGGAAGAGTATCTGCTCACCGGGCCGCTGGAACCCACCAATGACGCCTACGCCCTGGCGAAAATAGCAGGTATCAAGATGTGCCAGGCCTACCGCAAGCAGTATGGCTTTGACGCCATCAGCGCCATGCCCACCAATCTGTACGGCCCGGGCGATAACTATCATCCGGAAAACAGCCATGTGATCCCGGCGCTTATCAGGCGCTTTCATGAAGCCAAAATGACCGGGGCCGACAAGGTGACCATCTGGGGTACGGGCAAGGCCCTGCGCGAATTTCTCTATGTGGATGACATGGCCGAAGCCTGCGTGTTTCTCATGGAAAACTACTCGGATTTTGAACACGTCAACGTGGGCTGCGGCTCCGACATTAGCATCATTGACACCGCCCGGCTTATAGCCAAGGTTGTGGACTTTGAGGGCGAGATCAATACTGATGCAACCAAGCCCGATGGTACACCGCGCAAACTTATGGATTGCAGCAAGCTTTTCAACATGGGCTGGCAGCCCCGCGTGGATCTGGAAGAAGGGCTAGCCATAAGCTACCAGTGGTTTTGCAATACAGGTGAGCAAGCATGAGCGAACCGCGTTCCATATTACAAGCCCTGCGCACTTTAATGCCACTGGTTCCCTCCGCAGAGAAGCGGCGATTCTGGGGTCTGTTGCTTTTGACAGTGATAATGGCACTGATCGAACTTGCCATCACCGGCCTTGTGGCTTTGCTGGCAGCGGTTTTTGGCTCTCTGGAGGCTGCTCTCAACCATAATCCCTTGCTTTGGGTGCGTACAGGCCTTGGTTTTGATCTGGGCAACGACGCCCGCTATCTGGCCTTGGGCATTCTTTGCGCCATCTTGTTGGCCATTGTCTGTAAAAACGGCCTGACCGTTGTGCAGCAGTGGCACATGACCGCGTTTTCTGAAACTATTGGCAATGCGGCTCGCGCACATTTGCTTCGTTTTTATCTGCGTGCGCCATTTTTATGGGTGCTTCGTGTGGGTACGTCCGAGATGTTGTTCGGCTTCAGTGCCGGAGCGCAACTTGGGCAAACCCTGTTAACGGCCCTGCAGATATTCAGCAACGCGCTGATGATCTTAACGATTTTTTTGGGGTTGGTGGTCGTATCTCCGGTACCTGCATTGACGTTTTTATGCGTTCTTGGTCTTGGCGGGTACCTTATTGTCAAGGCAACACGCAAGATGCTGAATGCCAGAGCCGCCGCGGTATACCGAGCAGACCTTGCCACACACAACATACAGCAAACTGTTGTGCACGGCTTGAAAGAAATGCGCCTATATGGGCGGGAAGCCGCAATTTTTTCTGCCTACACAGCAAAGCTGAACGACGTGCTTGTGGCAAGAAAATGGTTTCAGGCGCTCAGCCGTCTGCCTGTGGGAAGCTTGGAGATTTTGGGTTTTGCATCGCTGGTTGGGGTTTTGCTGTTTTTGATTTTTGTGCAAAATGCTGGCATAGCCACCATATCCGGTATTATGGGCTTCATGGCCGCCGCTGCCTGGCGTACTTTGCCTGTTGCCAACAGGCTTGTGGACAGCCTGACCCAGTTGCGCTCTTCGCTGCCTTATCTGAACAAGGTAGCGGACATGCTCGTACTGGAAAAAAACTTGGAAGCAGACATGGTGGTATCTTTTGAAACCACCACACGGCCCATAGCTTTTGATAGATCTATCCAGCTTGACAAGATTTGTTTTCGCTACCCCGGCTCGAGCGTTGCGGCTTTGCAAAATATCGATTTTACCATTAAAGCCGGAAAGATGCTCGGTCTAGTGGGACTTTCTGGCGCGGGAAAGAGTACGCTGGTCAACATTCTGGCCGGGCTTGTGCCCCCTGAATCCGGCCACCTGCTGGTGGACGACACCCCCGTAACCAAGAACAATACCCGCTCCTGGTTGCAACGCATTGGCTATGTGGCCCAGGCGCCCTATCTTTTGGACGCGTCATTGGCAGAAAACATAGCACTTTCCCGCTGGGGAGAAACAGTCGACCGTGAGCGCGTGCTGGAGTGCTGCCGCATGGCGGCCCTTGATTTTATCGACGACTTGGATAACGGTATTGATACTGTACTTGGAGAACGTGGTGTGCGCCTTTCGGGCGGGCAGGCACAGCGGGTGGCTATTGCCAGAGCGCTGTACAGCGAGCCCGAACTGATCATTTTTGATGAGGCAACCAGCTCTCTTGACATGAAGAATGAAAAATCCATTCACGAAACCATTTTGTCTTTGCGCGAAAAAGTGACCATAGTCATCATCGCACACCGGCTAAGCACCGTGGAAAACTGTGATTCTGTCATCTGGCTGGACAAGGGGCATGTGCGTATGGCAGGCAGCGTAGACCAAGTTTTGCCGGAATATACGGCGGCATTGTGCGGCAGCACGGGGCAAGCATCGCCCGGCGATGTTGCCGGAACAGAAATGGAGCGGGACATTTAATGGCGAATCCTTTGAAAATTTTCGTCACTGGCGCTGATGGTTTTATCGGTTCCCACCTGTGCGAAAGGCTTGTTCAGCGAGGCTACGCGGTCAAGGCGCTTGTTCAATACAATTCTTTCAATTCCTGGGGCTGGCTCGATCATTCGCCGCTTGTGGACGAAATGGAGATTTTTGCCGGAGATATTCGTGACCCCAACGGCATGCGTACTGCGGTCAAAGGCTGCGATGCCGTCCTGCATCTGGCGGCTCTTATTGCCATCCCCTACTCTTATCACTCGCCCGATGCTTACGTGGATACCAATATAAAGGGTACCCTCAACATCCTTCAGGCTGCCCGCGACCTTGAGGTGGAGCGCTGCATCCACACCTCAACCAGCGAAGTCTACGGCACCGCACAGTTTGTTCCCATTACCGAAGAACACCCTTTGCAGGGGCAATCGCCGTACTCTGCGACAAAAATCGCGGCTGATCAGCTTGCTTTGAGCTTTTATCGATCTTTCGGCCAGCCTGTGAGCATCTTGCGGCCTTTCAATACCTACGGGCCGCGTCAATCTGCGCGGGCGGTCATTCCCACCATCATCACTCAAATAGCCAACGGCGCGCGCCGCATCAAGCTGGGCAGCCTGCACCCCACCCGCGATTTTACCTATGTGACGGATACAGCCGATGCCTTTATTGCCATGCTGGAATGTCCGTTGCAAAACATTGTCGGTGAGGTGTTCAATGGCGGCTCCGGCTTTGAGGTCAGCATGGGGGACACCGCCCGCATGATTGCCCAGGTTATGGGAGCGGATATTGAAATTGTTTGTGACGAACAGCGCCTGCGCCCCAAGAACAGCGAAGTAGAACGCTTGTGGGCTGACAATACGCGGCTGGCTTCGCTCACTGGCTGGAAGCCTGAACATGGCGGCCTGGAAGGCTTCAGGCAAGGGCTTGAAAAAACCGCGCAGTGGTTTGCACAACCTGCAAATCTTGCCGGATACAAGAGCGGTATTTATAATGTCTGACACCAGTCAACTGGACCAGCCAAACATGCCCGAGGCTGATTCTTTTACGCAGTTGCTGGCTGATATCCGCCAGATCAACGGCACGGCCCAAGGCTATCTGCCCCTGCACGCTCCGGTTTTTCGTGGAGCCGAAAGGGAGTATGTGCTGGACGCCATCGATTCCACCTATGTTTCATCTGTTGGCGCTTATGTGGACCGTTTTGAGCGGATGCTTGAGGAAGCCACGGGGGCCGCGCGCGCCGTGGTCTGCGTCAATGGCACGGCAGCCTTGGAGATGTGCCTGATTCTGGCTGGCGTCAAGGCTGGCGATCTTGTGCTGACACAGGCCGTTTCTTTTGTGGCCACGGCCAATGCCGTGGCTCACTTGGGGGCGGAGCCGGTGTTTATTGATATTGACCCAGACACGCTTGGCCTTGACCCAAAAGCCGTGGCGGCCTTTCTTCAGACATACTGCGAGCCTGCCGCAGGTGGCTGCCGCCACAAGGCTACGGGAAAGCGCGTGGCGGCCTGCGTACCCATGCACACCTTTGGCTTGCCTTGCCGTATTGAAAGCCTGACGGAGATTTGCAAGGCCTGGGCCATACCACTGGTGGAAGACGCGGCGGAGGCTGTGGGCTGTTCTGTCAACGGGCGGCACTGCGGCACGTTTGGCATGCTGGGGGCGCTTTCGTTCAATGGTAACAAGATTATTACCACGGGCGGCGGCGGGGCCATCCTGACCAATGACGCGGCGCTTGGAGAAAGGGCCAAACACTTGACCACCACGGCCAAGGTGCCACACAAATGGCTGTATCAGCACGATCAGGTGGGCTGGAATTTTCGTATGCCCAACCTCAATGCGGCCTTGGGCTGTGCGCAACTGGAAATGCTGCCCGCTTTTTTACAGGAAAAACGCGCCCGGGCAGCCGCCTATGCCCGACTTTTCGCCGACAGCGACTGGAAGTTTATTACAGAAACAGAAGGCAGCGTAAGCAACTATTGGCTCTGTACCGTACTTGCTCGTAACCGCGCTGAGCGCGAAGCCTTTCTTGAAGCCAGCAATGCCGCGGGGGTTATGACGCGCCCGGTGTGGGAACCCTTGCACACCCTGCCCATGTACAGTGGCTGCATACAAGACGCCCTTGCCGTGACCACTAAATTTTCTGACAGGCTCGTAAACCTGCCCAGCGGGTATCAAGGATAGCCAATGCCCCACAAATTCTGTGACACCTCTCCTATTCTGCTTGTGGGCGGCGGAGGGCACTGCCGTGCGGTTATTGATGTGCTGGAGTCGGCCAGCATAGAAATCGCGGATTGTATACGGGCTGAACGCGTGTGGTTACTATCTATTTTTAATATTACTGTTGAATGAACTAGTAATATTTTACTATACGGAGAAAATATGCCACATGTTGTGCTACTATGCAAAGAAAATAAGCCAAACATGAAAGAAATAGTACAATATTTAAAAGAAAAATTCATTTCTGTTGATATCTATATTGGAAAAATTGGAGACAAGTTTCCACTATATAAAGACAAGAATTATGATATAATATTATCTTACCTTTCTCCGTGGATTGTACCAGAACATTATATTAACTCCGCTAAGATCGCCTTAAATTTTCATCCAGGGCCACCAGAGTATCCTGGGATAGGATGCTTCAACTTTGCCCTGTACGATGGAATTGATACGTATGGAGTTACTTGTCACCATATGAAGGCAAAGGTAGACTCTGGAGCTATCGTAGATGTCAAACGGTTCAGTGTTATAAAAGATGAGACTGTTCTTTCGCTAAGCTTAAAAAGCTATAGCTATATGCAATCACTCTTTTTTGAAGTTGTAGATATACTTTCCAGTGGGACACGGCTACATGAAAGCCCCGAAAAGTGGAGCAGAAGCCCCTACACAAGAAAAGATCTGGAACAGCTTTGCATCATTAAAAAAGATCAGCCCATTGAAGAAATATTACGCAGAGTGAAGGCAACGACATACCCTGGAATGCCTGGTTCTTACTTCATTCATGAAGGAGAAGGCTATACCGTTAGCCGCACCCCTGAACGTGATCAATGTAGAGACCTTTATGAAAACAGCTAGATGCCTCATCATCACCGAGGCCGGCGTCAACCACAACGGCAGTCTTGATCTTGCGCTACAGCTTGTTGACGCCGCAGTTGCTGCCGGGGCAGATGTGGTAAAATTTCAGACATTCAAAGCCTCCTGCCTGGCTTCTCGCAACGCGCCCAAAGCACTGTACCAGCAGGCAACAACAGATGCTGACGTATCCCAGTTTGAAATGCTGCGCAGGCTCGAATTGAGCGAGGACGATCACAGGCGGCTTATGGGCTACTGCCAGCAACAGGGCATCGCCTTTTTGTCCACGCCGTTCGACTTCCCTTCCATTGATTTTCTTGCCTCTCTGGGGATGCCCGTCTTCAAGATCCCTTCGGGCGAAATCACCAATTTACCCTACCTCCGAAAAATTGGCGGCTTGGGAAAAGACATCATTCTTTCCACAGGCATGAGCACCATTGAAGAAGTGGCCGATGCCCTGCGCATTCTGGAAGCGGCTGGCGCCCCCCGCGCTCGCATCACTCTGCTGCACTGTACCACCCAGTATCCTGCTCCCCTGGACTCGGTGAACTTGCGCGCCATGCTGACCCTGTATGACGCCTTTCCTGGCATTGCGGGGGTGGGATATTCCGACCACACACAAGGCATTGAAATCCCACTGGCTGCGGTGGCCCTGGGCGCGACGGTCATTGAAAAGCATTTTACTCTGGACAAGAATATGGAAGGCCCGGACCACAAGGCCAGCCTGGAACCAGACGAACTGCGGGCCATGGTTGCGGGCATCCGCAGTGTGGAACGTGCCTTGGGGGATGGAATCAAGGCCCCCGCACAGGCAGAAATCCCCAACATGGCTGTGGCGCGCAAGAGCATTGTGGCAGCGCGGCCCATTAAAAAAGGGGACCTGCTCAGCGAAGAAAACATGGCCGTCAAGCGCCCTGGTAACGGCATTTCGCCCATGCGCTGGGACGAATTTGTTGGCAAGGTTGCATCGCGTGACTATGCCGAGGATGAACTGCTGTGCGAACCGTAGCCGTTTTCACGGCGACACGGGCGGAATACGGCCTGCTACGCCCCCTGCTCCTGCGACTGCGCGAAAGCCGCCAGTGTCGCCTGCAACTGATTGTGAGCGGCACGCACTTGTCCCACGCGCACGGGTATACGCTGACGGAAATACAGCATGACGGTTTTGAGCCAGACGCCACGATTCCTCTAGATTTTTCAAAGGATTCACCTGGCCACCTGTGCGGCGCATTGGGTACAATGATTGCGGAAACCGGTGCATCTCTCGCCCGCCTGCAACCTGACATTTTTGTCTTGCTGGGCGACCGGTACGAATGCCTTGGTGCTGCTACTGCCGCCGCCATGCTAAGTACGCCCGTGGCGCATATTCACGGCGGAGAAATTACCCGCGGAGCCATGGACGACAGTTTTCGTCACGCGGTAACAAAGCTGTCCCACCTGCACTTCACTTCCTGCGAACCGTACCGACAGCGCGTCATTCAACTGGGTGAGCAGCCTGACCGGGTATGGAATGTGGGAGCGCTGGGCGTGGAAAACGCACTTTCACTTCCATTATTTGATGAAACTGCCGTCCGGGATTATTTGCACCTTGAAGCAGGTCGCCCGTATTTTTTGTGTACGTTTCACCCCGTGACGCTGGAGCCTGGGCAAGAGGAAACGCAGTGGCGGGAGATGCAACAGGCGCTGGAAAGATATGCGAACCATGCAGTTGTCGTTACTGGCGCCAATGCCGACCCTGGCGGGGGGCTTATCAACCGCATGCTTGCGCAATGGGGCAGGCAACAGCCTGAGCGGGTGCGGTTGTTTGACTCTCTGGGGGTGCTGCGTTATCTTTCCGCCGCAAAATATGCCGCCTGCGTGGTGGGAAACTCTTCCAGTGGGATCATTGAAATTCCTTCCCTGGGTGTTCCTGTGGTCAATATCGGCGACCGGCAGCAGGGGCGCATTGCTTCACCGGCGGTCTTGCACTGCCCCCCTGAGGAAGATGCCATCGTTGCGTCCTTGGCGCAGGCCCTGACACCGGGATGTCGAGAGCATGCCCGGGTCACACCCAATCCTTATGAAAAGGCAGAAACCAGCGCAGCTATCGCCGAAATCTTGCTAACTTTTCCACTTAGAAGTATCTTTAGAAAAGTTTTTTTTGATATCGTGAGGCAATGATGGACTGGAAGGCACTGCGTCTTTATCCCGAGCAGTCTGTGCGGGACGCGCTCACGCTTATTAACAGCATTGGTGAACAGTTCGCGCTGGTGACCGACACAGCTGACAAGCTTGTTGGTGTTGTCACCGACGGCAATATTCGCCGCGGGCTGCTGACATGCGCATCGCTGGAAAGCCCTGTTCATGCGGTCATGAACAAGGTTCCCAAACATACAAGCATTGCGACATCTGCAATACAAGCGCTGTGCATAATGGAAGAAGCCTCTTTGACCCACCTGCCGGTGCTGGAAAAAGACGGCACAGTACGCCATGTCTGGAGCATGAAGAACTTACGGAGCGCAACCCCCATCCCCAACAGCGTCGTACTTATGGCGGGCGGCCTGGGAACGCGCCTGGGGGAACTGACCCACAATTGCCCAAAGCCTATGCTGGATGTTGCCGGAAAGCCGATTCTGCAGATTGTTCTTGAAAATTTTACCAAGGTGGGCTTCCGCAATTTCTTTTTGGCCGTGAACTACTTGTCGGAAGTAATCATAGACTATTTTGAGGACGGTTCACGTTTCGATTGCCACATTCAATACTTGCGCGAACCCATGCGCATGGGCACAGCGGGCGCGCTTTCGCTTTTGCCGCCGCAGAACATACCTTTTCTTGTGGCCAACGCCGATATCCTGACGCATATTAACATGCGCTGCCTGCTGCAAGAGCACTTGGCCCATGACAACCCGGCCACCATGGTAGTCAGAAAACATTCCGTACAGATAGCATATGGCGTTGTTGAAAGCGATGAAAACGGAAACCTCACCAGCATCAAAGAAAAGCCCAATGTTGATGTACACGTCAGCACTGGCCTGTACGCACTTTCCCCCCTGGTTTTACCTCTAGTTCCGCAAAAAACTTTTTTTGACATGCCTGATTTATTTCAGCAGCTTTTACATATTGGAAAACAGCCCAGAGTTATGGAGACCAACGACTATTGGCTGGACGTTGGGCGACTTCCCGATTACGAACGCGCGCAAAGCGAGTTTTGACAGACATGACCAAACCGACTGTTCTTGTCTGGGGGTACGGCTCTATCGGTTCCCGCCATGCCCGACTTGCCCACGAGCTTGGGGCTTCCGTTTTCTGTGTCAGTTCCCGTGCGGATCTGCCCTTTCCTTCCGTCAAGCAACTGACTGATCTGCCAGAAAATTTTTCTCCAACAGTGGTAGTCGTAGCCACCCCCACTGCCCTACACGCCGAACACCTACGGCTGGCCAGCCGTCTTGGAGCTCGGCAAATATTGATGGAAAAACCCCTTGTGACCACCACTGCGGAAATTGGTCCCTGGCTCACGGAGGAACAGAAACAAGGTGTTGTGGTCGCCTACAACCTGCGCTTTCATCCTGCCGTACAGCGTTTACGGGCGCTTTTATCAGACAAAAAACTTTTATCCTTGCATTTGCATGTGGGGCAGTACCTGCCTTCCTGGCGTCCCGATCAGGATTACCGCCAAAGCTACTCCGCCTCCAGGCAGCGCGGCGGCGGCGTGCTGCGCGACCTCTCGCACGAATTGGATTTGGCCTGCATGCTTGCGGGGCCTTGGAAGCGAGTTACGGCCTTGAGCGGGCACGTCTCCCATCTGCAAATTGAAAGTGAGGACTCAGTGACAACGTTAGCAGAGCACGTGCGCTGCCCTCAGGTGAGCATTCACCTCGACTACCTGCAAACACCGGCCAGACGCGAAATCGTGGCTGTTCTGGAAGACGGCGGTGTCAGTTTGAACTTGCTGGACGGCACGCTTCGCTATGGCGACAAAAAAGAACACTGGCAGACAGAAAGGGACACCGCTTATCGTCGACAAATGGAGGCTGTGCTTTCAGGGGAGACAGAGCTTTTTTGTACATACTCTCAGGGCCTTGACGTGGTTTCTTACATAGAAGCCGTTGAAAAAGCCGTTGTAGGGCAGGAATGGGTATGGCGAACCAACCAATAGTGTATGCATTCATTTTTGCGCGAGGCGGTTCCAAAGGGCTGCCCGGCAAGAATATCCGCCCGCTGGCAGGCAAACCACTACTGACCCGGGCCATTGAAACAGCGTGGGAAGTACCTGGGGTTGCGCGGGTCATCGTATCTACCGACAGTCCTGAAATCGCCGATGTGGCCTTGCAGTCTGGCGCGGAGGTGCCTTTCATGCGGCCAGCAGAGCTTGCGCGAGATGACAGTGCCGAGTGGCTGGCGTGGCAGCATGCTTTGCGGGCTGTGGGCTGCGGAGAAAGCGTGGCCCCCTGCGACGTGTTTTTGTCTGTGCCGACAACGGCTCCATTGAGATTGCCCGAAGATGTAGCCCTCTGTGTGCGTACGTTACTGGAATATGATTGCGATGCTGTAATCACCACAACTCCTGCCGCCCGACATCCCATGTTCAATATGGTGCAGGAAAAGGAAAATGGTGAAGTGGCCCTGCTGATGCCACCGCTTGGCGCGATCACGCGTCGACAGGACGCACCCGCTGCGTATGACATGACCACGGTGGCCTACGCTCTGCGGCCCTTGTTTGTGCTGCAACACTCAAGTATTATGCAGGGCCGGGTACGGCAAGTGGTAATACCGCGCCAACGGGCTGTAGATATTGATGATGAACAGGATTTCAAGATGGCTGAATTGCTGTTGGCAACTCGCCAAGAAAGGAGTTTGGCGCCACTGTAAATCCCTTTGTCAATAAAGTGTTACTTAGTAAAAAAAGCGGTCGATGGGTTTAAAATAAAAATGTATGGTGGAACTATAGAACCATGTATCACAATCTCAAAAATCGTAGAGCCTGCATTACAGGCGGCGCAGGCCATATTGGCAGCGCTATAGCGCATACGCTTGCCGCATGTGGCGCGGATATTGCCATACTCGACAGAGAATTGGAGCCTTGTAACGAACTGTGCAAAACCCTTACAAGCGAACATGGTGTAAAGGCTTTCCCCTTGTCGTGCAATCTTGAAGACGATGCAAGCGCTCATGCCGCGCCGCACGCTGTTGCCGAAGCGCTGGGCGGACTGGATATTCTTATCAACAATGCGGCCTTTGTGGGCACTTCAGACCTGGAGGGATGGGTGACGGATTTTGCCCACCAAAGCACACAAACATGGCGCAAGGCCCTGGAGGTAAACCTCACTGCTCCATTTACGCTTTGCCGTGAGGCAGCACCATACCTAGCAAAATCTGGGCACGGCAGCATAGTCAATATCGGCTCTATCTATGCGGTTTTAGGGCCAGACATGGGCCTTTATGAAGGAACTGCCATGGGCAACCCAGCAGCCTATGGAGCGGCCAAGGCAGGGCTACTACAGCTTACGCGCTGGCTCGCCACAGTCCTTGCCCCTGATGTTCGCGTCAACAGCGTCTGCCCTGGTGGCGTATGGCGCAACCAACCTGAAGTATTCGTCGAACGCTACAAAGAGCGCACTCCAATGCAACGCATGGCTACGGAAGAAGACATGGTGGGAACAGTTTTGTACCTTGTCAGCGATATGTCCCGATACGTTACCGGGCAGAACATCATGGTAGACGGCGGTTGGGGCCTGTGGTGAACACGCTTTTGCGCTGAATGTGCTAAAAATTATGACGGCCCAAGAAGCGGTCTCTTGACTATAGAGAACAGAAACGGCAAATTTCAGCAAACAGTGCAAGACATTCGCATGGTCGAAAAGCACTATGCAGCGTGTTACGATTTGACGGAAAAACAAAAAGAAAGCAAAATATTTCGCCGTTCACTTTTTGTAGTTGAAGACATTGCCGCTGGCGAACCCTTTACAGAACAAAACGTACGCAGTATCCGCCCCGGGTATGGATTGCACTCGCGCTATCTAGATATTATCCTTGGCGGCAGAGCAACACAAGATTTGGCAAAAGGCACACCGCTTTCGTGGGTAATCCCCCCAGAAAAAAGTAGCGTTTAAAAGTAGAATTTCCGAGAATAGAGCAACCGGAGATTTTGCATGAAAACGTCCCGATTTTCCGATAGCCAGATTCTGGCGATTTTGAAACAGGCCGAAAACGGTGTCCCAGTGACGGAGCTTTGTCGCGAACACGGCATGAGCAGCGCCACGTTTTATAAATGGCGATCAAAATTTGGCGGCATGGATGCCTCGCTAATGGCCCGTATGAAAGAGCTGGAAAGAGAGAATGCTCAGCTTAAGCGCATGTATGCGGACGCACAACTGCGCGCTGATGTTGTACAGAGGGCTCTTGAAAAAAAGTGGTAAGGCCGTCTCAACGTGTTGAGATGGCCAAAGAAGCTGTAGCGAATGGTGCCCTTGGCGTCCGGCAGTCCTGCATGGCTTTCAGCGTCAGTGAATGCTGTTATCGTTATGAACGCAGGCTATCAGACGAAAACATGTTAGTTGCCGAACTGTTGCTGGGTTTGACGCAATCACAGCGGAATTGGGGGTTTGGTCTGTGCTTTTTGTATTTGCGGAACGTCAAAGGTTACCGCTGGAACCATAAGCGCGTGTATCGCATTTATCGTGAATTGGAGCTGAATTTGCGTATCAGACCGCGCAGGCGTTTAAAGCGCGAGAAGCCGGAGCCGCTTGCCGTACCGGAGGCCATAAATCAAGTATGGTCAATGGACTTTATGCACGATCAGTTGCAAAACGGTCGCTGTATACGCCTGTTGAACGTTATTGATGACTTTAACAGAGAAGGGCTTGGTATTGAGATCGACTTTTCACTTCCCGCTGAGCGTGTGGTAAGGACGTTGGAGCAAATAATCGAATGGCGCGGCTGTCCCAAAGAAATCCGTTGCGATAATGGTCCGGAATACGTCAGCGCCCGAGTGCAAAACTGGGCCAAGCGAAGAGGCATTCGCCTGGCGTACACCCAGCCGGGCAAGCCGCAACAGAACAGTTATGTCGAGAGATACAACCGGACAGTGCGTTATGATTGGCTGAATCAGTATCTCTTTGAGAGCCTGGAGGAAATACAGAATTTTGCAACCAAGTGGCTCTGGAGCTATAATAACGAACGGCCCAACATGGGTATCGGTGGCATTACGCCGGCTATGAAGTTGGTTCAAGTGGCATAGTTTCTACTTCTGATCGCTTCTAAAAATGGGGAGATTACCCGTGGAGCTCCGTAACAAGCATGACGAGATCATGAAAAAAATTCTTATTCCCGCCCTATGCAGCGCATCACCACACCTGGAAACAGAGCTGGAGATTATGGAGCATCATCTCGCGCAAGGAAATGATGTCTACTATGCATGCTGCAACAGAGAAATCAAAACATGCTTCCTGCACCAATACCCGTCTGCGAATACCTGCTGCCAATGTCGCAAGCGTCTGGAAGTGGGGCTTTCACTGCTGAGCAAAAAGGTTCACGTTCTCGCCTGGCCTGATGCGCCAGAGATGCACTTGCAGGGGCGCTATCAAGTCAGTGATGTCGCCGAACTGAAAGGCTTGTCAGTAGAGGGAAAAAATTGGGGATTGTGCGTAGCATCCACGCTCATCAGCTTGTTTGTGAATGAAGATTTTGACACTGTGGCGCATGCGGAAATTATTCAGGATAATCTTGATGCTGCCCAGTATACGTACAAAGCCTTTGGAAAGTTGCTGGACGCTGTGCAACCGGACATGGTCTATATTTTTAATGGGCGGTTTTCGGTAGCGGCACCCATTTTGCAAGTCTGTAAGGAAAAAAACATTCCTTTCTTTACACATGAGCGTGCAAATGTGAATGATAGGTACCGCGTGGTGGCACAAAAGCTGCCCCATGACGCGGTCCCTATAGTGCAGGAATGCGAAGAGCTGTATGCACGCCACGAGCATGGCGAGGCAAAGCAGATTGCTCATGAATTTTATGCTCACCGCAAGGATGGCAGCACCTTGGCGGGCATCGTGCATACCCGGTTGCAGACGACTCACGCCTTGCCTGATGGCTTTGATGCACAGAAAAAAAATATCGTCTTCTTCAACTCTTCACTTTTTGAATTTGCCGCCTTGCCCGGTTTTGATAAGCTTGCTGGTTTTTATTTAACGGAAGAAGACGCCCTTTTGCGGGTGGCCCAAGACGCCCTGGCTGACCCAACAATACAGATATATTGCCGGATGCATCCCAATTTGTCCGGCAAGAACACGCGGCAAGTAAACAACCTGCGGGCTCTGGCAGGCGCTTTGCCCAACCTGACCATCATTCCTCCAGAAAGTTCTGTGGACTCCTACGCCCTGATGGAACAGGCTTCTACAGTGGTTATTTTCCATTCGACTATGGGTGCAGAATCTTCCTATTGGGGAAAACCTGTAATTGTTCTTGGCTTTGCCAGCTATGGCAGTATGGAAGGCTTTTATACCCCCAGATCTCACCCAGAAATGATGCAGCTCTTGCTCGGCGACCTCGCCCCATTGCCGCCCGTTGGTGCTATCAAGTACGGCCTTTGGATGCGGAAAGGCGGCACACCATACAAATACTATTCCCCATCCACGATGTTTAGTGGAACTTTCAAAGGGGTGGATATAAACAAAACTGCGTCACGAGCCCTACTGCCAGAAAAAATAGTCAGGGCACTATTGGCGCTCACCGGCTTGCACGGGGCAAAAGCCGCAAGAGACACGCTCGGACAAATCAAACGCAAAGTGTCCAGCCTTCTCAGCATACCCGGAGGAGCATAATGCCAGCCCCCATAGCCGTTTTTGCTTTCAATCGCCCCGATCACTTGCACCGCGCACTGGAGGCCTTGGCCGCCAACGAACTGGCTGCACAAAGTGATCTGACCATTTTTTGTGACGGCCCGCGTTCTGATACAGAGACAGAACAAACCAATGCTGTGCGCAACGTGGCCAAATCTGCCCAAGGCTTTGCTTCGCTTAGCATTGTGGAGCGTGATAAAAATTTGGGCTGTGCAAATTCAATTATTGATGGCCTGGCACAGATGTTCACGCAATATGAGAAGCTTATTGTCATTGAAGACGATATTCTGACTTCTCCCGATACCTTGCGGTTTTTGAATGACGGATTGGATTATTATGCGGATGACAAACGGATTTTTAATATCTCCGCATGGTCGCCTCCGCCAAGTATTTTCAAAATACCTTCGGACTACACACACGACATCTATGCGGTTCCCCGCTTCAACTGCTGGGGCTGGGCCTCGTGGCGCGATCGGTTCGAGGGAATTGATTGGAACATCTCCGACTACGCCTCGTTTAAGGCTTCGCCTCAACAGCGAAAAGCCTTTAATGCGGGCGGGGAGGACATGAGCCCCATGCTGGACAATCAGATGACTGGGAAGCTTGACGCATGGGATATACGCGCAGATTTTTGGCGGTTTAAAAACAATCAGCTTGGCATTAATCCCGTACGATCCTATACCACCAATATAGGGATGGACAGCGGGACGCATTGTACCGATGGTACTACACGGTATGACAATGATATCAGCTTGGCGAAGGCGAAATATTTCTTTGTCGCTGGAGTTGAGCCTGATGAGCAACTCATTCTGTCTTACAAAAGTGTATACGCTTTCAAAGGTTGCAGACTCTACCACAAAGTTCGCGACATTTTGGGTAAAAATACGCCACCAGCCCTTAAGCGTTTTATTCGCACTTTTCTAGGTCGATGATGAAAATACTTCACCTTAATACGGAAGACATGGGTGCTGGGGCCCCTATTGCGGTACGGCGACTAAATGAAGCTCTGAACCGCCTGAACGGTATTTCCTCCACAATTGGTGTAAAGGTTAAAACGACTGACGACCTTGCAGTACAGGCGCTCCCTGGCTTTAGATCAAAATTTTGGGGGAAGGTTGTTGACAAGTGCTGCAACGAATTTGTCAAATTATACAAACCTTCAGAGCACGTACCTTACTCGGCTTATTTCTTGAATAATGCTGTGCCTGCCTCCATCAGCGTATTAAAGCCTGATATTCTACATCTCCACTGGATATGCGGAAACTTTATAAGCCCAAAAGGGCTTCAAACAATTTCTGAGCTTGGCATTCCAGTAGCCTGGACATTTCATGATACTTGGCCTTTCACTGGTGGCTGCCACATAACAAGCGGTTGTAGCAGATGGATGGAACACTGCGGAAACTGCCCTGCGTTAGGTAATCCGGGAAAGCGTGATATTTCTTGGCGATTGTGGCGAGCCAAAAAAAAGGCATATTTAGCTTTGAAGCCTACAATCGTTGCATTAAACAAAAAATTTTACGCAAATGCACAGAAAAGCCCACTATTGGTAGGGTGTCATACAGTAACCCTTCCCAATACCATTGATGCATTGATATTTCGTCCCATCCCCAAGGAGATCGCACGATCACTTTTGGGGCTGGACATTGAGGGCCGCTACATACTATTTGGCGCTTGTGATTCCACTTCAAACCGCAACAAGGGCTTTGACCTCCTGTCAGCGGCCTTGGGCGTACTTTCTAAAACAAGTGTGAAGGGACTATCCTGTCTTGTTTTTGGGGCATCACATTCTGGAAAGATTACTAATACCCCTTTGCCAACAAGATATCTAGGCATGTTGCGCGATGAGCTGACCTTGGCCCTGGTGTATTCTGCGGCCGATGTCTTTGTCTGCCCTTCACGGGAAGATAACTTGCCCAATACGATTATGGAGGCTTTGGCTTGCGGCACTCCTGTTGTTGGTTTTGCAGTGGGGGGCATTCCTGATATGGTTGAACACAAAATTAATGGCATGCTGGCAACGCCTCATGATCCCAACGAACTGGCCGAAGGTATTGCCTATATTCTGGCCGATGAAGAACGGCGCCAGCATATGGGGGCAATGGCCCGTCAGGGTGTGCTGCAAAAATATAGCATGTCTGTAGTTGCACCCCAGTATTTAGCCCTGTACAAGGAGCTTGCGGGGAGGGGCATGTATAACGATGCCAACAATTGATTGCAACTATACACAACGCTTCATGCTTTATGCAATAAAACAATGAAAAATGTAGTTAGCCATATATGCGGCGGCCTTGGAAACCAGATGTTTCAATATGCTGCTGGCCGCGCTCTTTCTTTGCGCCTAAAAGTTCCCTTGAGACTGAATATCAGCAATTTCTTTGGCACTACGCCAGATAATAATGCACGTGTATTTCAGTTGCTTGCATTTCCGAATATTGCCAATGCCATTAGCGGTGTTGACACTAATCCGTCTGCGGCATGGGAAACAAGCCTCTTGCGCTGGATCCGCCTTTTTCGTGATCGCTTGCGTTTGCCGCATTTTTTTTGGCCGCACATTGTACCTGAGCCGAGCTTTGCTTACTGGTCTGGCATAGAAAAAATCTCTTTTCCCGTAGCGCTATACGGCTATTGGCAATGCGAGAAATACTTTTACACATTTTCCACTCAGTTGCGAGAGGATCTAACGTTCCCCCCCTTGCCGCTAGGAGCCGCCCAAGAAATAGCCCAACACATTCGAACGTGTTCCAATGCTGTCAGCGTGCATATCCGCAGAGGCGACTATGTGAGCAATGCCCAAACACAGGCATTCCACGGATTGACAGGGCAAGACTATTATACAAATGCTTTGAAGCATATGGACAATCAATGCGGCAAATCAGAACTTTTTTTATTCAGTGATGATCCTCGATGGGTTAAAGAAAACTTTGACAGTCATGGCCATAATGCAACGATAGTTGATCTGCAGTCACCAGATGCGCCACACCACGACATGCATCTTATGTCTCTGTGCCGCCACCATATTATCGCCAATTCCAGTTTTTCCTGGTGGGGGGCTTGGCTGGGGAATGATACTGGCTTGACCATTGCCCCGAAGCGATGG
>Ga0070399_1001222_pt1 | contig 27247 bp, 22 predicted proteins | sample BioMet4_FD_61217 | JGI IMG/M metagenome (GOLD analysis project Ga0070399, IMG submission 61217) | Microbial communities from bioreactor (seeded with sewage sludge) at LBNL, California, USA - Biofuel metagenome 4 (version 1) | ecosystem: Engineered > Bioreactor > Anaerobic > Unclassified ... | reverse complement strand
AAATATTATTACCGACAAAGTTAAACTTGGAGGCACGATACGTTTTTTGTTTCCGGATGAAGAAAAAAACAAGCCAGTTGTGCTTGCGGCTTTTGAAAGAGTTATAAAGGGAACCTGCTTATCGCTTGGGCTTGATTATAAGCTGAAATTTATTCCGAGCAATCCTTCACTTGTAAACGATCCGAAAATGGTGGCTATAGTTAAAAAGTCAGTTGAAGAGATTTACACAAATACAGAAAACATCGAGGATTTTCGCTCACTTGCAGGAGAGGATTTTGCCGAATTCAGCCACAGAGTGCCTTCTGTAATGACTTGGGTCGGAATTGCCGATAAAGAAAAGAAAACGGATTTTCCTCATCACTGCGCACAGTTTGATATTGACGAAAGCATGTTAAAAATAGGCGTTGAACTGCAGATACTGAACGTTTTGAACTTTCTGAATTATTAAGGGGGATAAAATTATGAAAAAGAAAACAACGGCTTTGTTTATATCCGCATTATTGGCACTTGGCGCTTTGACAGGCTGCGGAGGTTCATCAACATCTTCTGCGGCTCCGGCTGCGGCAAAATCAGCGGCATCAGGCTCTGCGGCAAAGGCTGCAGCAGGCGATGCAAAATATGTATGGAGAATGGCGCATGAGGAATATGACGGCGATATGCAGGACGTATACTGCAAGGAATTTGCTCAGAAGCTTGCTGAAAAATCAAACGGACAGATAGATCTTGAGATATACCCTGTAGGTCAGATTGGCGATGCTTTGCAGCAGTGTGAACTTCTGCAAAACGGAGGCATTGAGTTTGCAATAATAAGCCCTGGAAATACAGGAACGGTAGTGCCTGAAAACCAGCTTTTCTCGCTTCATTTCCTTTTCCCTGAGGACATGCAGAAAACACAGGAGGTACTGAAAACAAGCGAAGCTTTAAACACAATGCTTTCAAACAAGTATCTTGAAAAGAAAATTAAGCCTTTAAGCTATTGGACAGAGGGCGCTATGGAATGGACAAGCAATAAACCCCTTCATTCGCCGGAGGATTTTAAAGGCATGAAGTTCAGAACAATGCAGTCGCCTATGATTATAGCGGCTTATGAGGCTTACGGCGCAAATCCTACCCCTATGAGCTATACGGAGGTTTATTCGGGACTTCAGCTCAATATGATAGAAGGACAGGAAAACCCTATAAGCGCAATTTATACTTCAAAGTTTTACGAGGTTCAAAAATATCTTACAGAGGCAAACTCAAACCTTTATGTTACTGCCACATGTGTAAATCCGGATTTTTATAACAGTCTTCCGGACGACATCAAAAAGATAATAGACGAATCAATACAAGAAATGATTCCGCGTTCCTTTGAGATACAGGAAAAGCTTAACGGCGAGGCTCTGGATAAGATAAAGGCTGCAAGCGACATTAAGATAGAGCAGCTTACAGAAGAGGAAAGAGCGGCATTTAAAGAAAAAGCAAAAGCAGCCTACGACCGTTATGCCAAAATTGTAGGAAGCGACGGCGAGGCGATACTCAATAAGCTTATGGCTGAGGTTGCAGAAATAGAGAAAAAATAATTATTTACCCTTTCTTAAGGACATGTCTGATGCAAGCCCCATGGAAATAATCAGTTTATTCATGGGGCGGATATGCCCGGTACATAAGCAAAACAAATATTTTGGGGGAATACTATGAATGTAAAGGACATTACTTCCAGAGATATATGGAAAGCAAAAAAAAGAATAGCGCCTTATATTACAAGAACACCTCTTGTATATTCACCGTTATTAAGCGAAAAAACCGGCGCCAATATATATCTTAAGCTTGAAAATTTGCAGGAGATAGGCGCTTTCAAGGTAAGAGGTGCCGCAAATAAGATAATAAGCCTTACAGATGAGCAAAAGGAAAAAGGTGTTTCCACTTTTTCAACAGGAAACCACGGCATGGCAGTTGCCTATATAGCCCACAGGCTTGGGATAAACGCAACGGTCTGCATGTCAAAAAACGTGCCGGAGGTAAAGGTAAAAAATATAAAACGCTGGGGGCCTGAAATAAAACAGGAATGGGATTCACAGGACATGGCCGGAGTGTTCTGCTATGAGCTTGAAAAGCAGAAGGGAGTAACGGTAATACCGCCGTTTGACGACAAAGAGGTTATTTGCGGACAGGGTACAATGGCGCTGGAGATAATTGAAGACCTGCCGGAGGTTGATACGGTAATAGTGCCACTTTCGGGCGGAGGACTTATTTCCGGAGTAACGCTTGGAATGAAAATGACTGTTCCCGATGTAAAAATAATAGGCGTTTCACAGCAGAAAGCAGCGGTAATGATTGAAAGCCTTAAGGCGGGACATCCGGTTGAGATGCCGGAACAATACACTCTTGCCGACAGCCTTTTGGGCGGAATAGGAATTGACAACAAGTATACATTTGACATTACAAAAGATTATGTGGACGAAACAAAACAGGTTTCAGAAGAAGAAATAGCCGCAGGTATAGCCTATGTTATGGAAAATCACAAGGTAATAGCCGAAGGCGCCAGCTGCGTGGGAGTTGCATACGCAATGGAAAAAGGTGCCATAAAGCCGAAAAGCAACGTAGTTATAATAGTTACCGGAAACGGCATAGGTATGCAGAGTGTAAAAAAGATAATTGACGAACGATACTGAAAAAAGGTGACGGCATGGAAAAAGAAATAATTTATACCAAAAAAGCGACTGCGCCTACGGCACCATATTCACAGGCGGTAAAAGCGGGAAACACCGTTTATATTGCAGGCGTATGCGGAGACGATGCAAAAACGGGTGAAATAATGGGAAACGGCGACATGCGCATTGAGACAAAGTATGCCATGGAAAACCTGAAGGCCACGGTAGAAGCTGCAGGTGGAACAATGGATGATCTGGTTAAGGTGAATGTGTACATAACCGATATAGACAAAATGAAATGCTTTAATGAAGTATATCCGCAGTATTTTTCAAAGGGCTGCCTTCCGGCAAGAGTTGCAATGCAGGTGGTTAAGCTTGCAGGCTGCGCAGAGCTTGAAATAGACGCGGTGGCGGTTATCTAAAATTTTTTTCGGACACTTCCTCAGGCAGAGCATAATAAATTTTGCAAATACAGGAAGTAAAATTATTCGTATATTACAAAAAACACTCCTTTTTTCAGACAGCGTTCTGTTGAAAGGAGTGTTTCTTATTTATTACAGATTTTTCAGGCAGTCAATTATGGCTCTGTAGAAATATTCGGTAGCCGGCACAAGCACATCTTCATCGATATTGAACTTCGAATTGTAATTTGGGTATATGCAGTTTTTCTTTTCATTGCTTATGCCGAAAAATGTCATAACCGAAGGTATGCGCGTGCTGAACTCGGCAAAATCCTCGCCCATAAGACTTTTAAAATCAACTATGTTTGCTCCCGTGCCATATGTTATGCGTGAGATTCGCTGCAATACAGAAACAAGGCCGGAGTTGTTTATAAGGGAGGAATTGCTGTGTATAAATTCCAATTCATATCCGAGCTTCATTGTTTCGCAAACGCCTTTTATTATGCGCTCAAAGGCAGCTTTAACATCGGCTATGTTTTCATTGTTTTCCGGAAAAAGAAAACGGATAGTGCCTTCAAGCACCATTTCGTTTATTACTATGTTTCTGGCCGAACCGCCGCGTACCTTTCCGAACATTATCGAAATAGGGTACATCGGGTCGTACTCTCTTGTTTCCAAAAGCTGCATGGCATCGATTATTTTTGCCGCGCCCAAGGCGGCGTCAATGCTTTTGTTGGGAAGATATGTGTTTCCGGATTTTCCTATAATGCGTATTACAAATTCCTCGGTATTTCCGAGCACTCGGCCTTCGCTTATTCCTATTTTTCCTGAATCCAGCATTTGTGTAAAGTTCATTGAAAGAGCGGCATCGGCATGGGGCTGTTCAAGCACGCCGTCCTGAATCATATCAAGCGCGCCTGCTTTTTCCTCGTTAGGCTGAAAAACAAGCTTTACACAGCCGTTAAACTCATCTCTGTGCCGCTTTAAAAGCTTGCCTACAACAAGCGCCACGGCCATATGCGCGTCATGTGCACCGGCGTGCATTACGCCTTTGTTTTTTGAAGCGTATTCAACGCCTGTTTCTTCGTTTGTAGGCAGGGCGTCCATATTGGCGCGCAGTATTATTGTTTTGCCAAACCTCATTCTGCCGCTTAATGTTGCGGCAATGCCGGTTCTTGAAATGTTTTTTACCTCGTCAAAACGCAGATTTTTAAGGTAATCATAAATTACCTTTGATGTACGGAATTCCTTATAGCCAAGCTCCGGATTTTCATGAAAGTCATGTCTTAACGCCAGCAGTTCGCTTTTGGAGTTTTCGATTTCTTCCTTTATCGAGTACATTTTAAAACACCCCGTTTTTTTATGAATAAAAATATCCTGCATAATAAAATTATACAATATAAAAGCTGATATTTATATATCGTTTGAAAAAAAATGAGGATAGTTTTATAGGCTGTGATTGACACACCGGTTTTAAAAACAAATAAAATAACAGCCGGAGTATTTTTAACAGCCGACTGCTTTATAATTTCGCATGAAAGATGTAAAATAAAAAAAGGAGGTGTTTAGCTATGTATGTGATAAACGCAGTAATGGTACCCCATCCGCCGCTTATTATACATGACGTGGGGCACGGGGAAGAAAGAAGGATTAAGGCGACAACAGACGCTTATGCTTCGGCCGCGGAATTTATCAAGGCTTCAAAGCCGGAAACCATAATCATTACATCGCCTCATGCGCCTATGTATTACGACTATTTCCATATATCGCCGGGAAACGGAGCAAAAGGCGATTTTTCCGCATTCGGAGCCAAGAATGTGCGCTTTTGTGTGGAATATGACAAAGAATTTACAACCGAGCTTGAAAACAAAGCGCGCGAAATGGATTTTCCTGCCGGAACGCTCGGCGAAAAAGACGGAAGGCTTGACCATGCAACAATGATTCCTCTTTATTTTATCGAAAAGGCATACGGAAACGAAAAACTTCCGCCGATTGTACGTATAGGCCTTTCCGGACTTCCGCTTACGGAGCACTACAGGCTTGGAATGCTTATAAGAGATACAGCAAAAAAGCTTTCAAGACGCATAAGCATTGTAGCAAGCGGAGACCTTTCACACAGGCTTAAACCCGACGGGCCTTACGGATTCAGCGCGGACGGGCCGGAATATGATAAAAAAATAATGAGCGCAATGGAAAATGCGGATTTCGGAGAGCTTTTTTCTTTCAGCGAAGCTTTTTGCGAATCAGCCGGAGAATGCGGCCACCGTTCATTTACAATAATGGCAGGATGCTTTGACGGCTTTGACGTAAAGGCAAAAAAGCTTTCTTACGAAGGGCCGTTCGGAGTAGGATACGGTGTATGTCTGTTTGAACCAGGAAAAGAAAACACTTTACGCAGTTTTTTAAAAAATGAGGAAGAACGCAGGAGAGAAGAAGCCGAAAAACGTACAGCCAAAGAGGATGAATACGTAAGGCTTGCGCGTATGACTGTTGAGGAATATGTAAAAAACGGCAAAAAAATAGAACCTCCGCAATGGGCGCTTGAAGAAATGGGAAGTCAAAAAGCCGGAGCTTTTGTATCGCTTCACATCGACGGCGCACTTCGTGGCTGCATAGGAACTATCGCGCCTACAAGAAAAAATATCGCCGAAGAAATAATACAAAACGGAATAAGCGCCTGCTCGGATGACCCGAGATTTCCTGCCGTAAGGGAAAAGGAGCTTGCGTTTTTGGAATACAGCGTAGATGTTTTGAGCGAAGCCGAGGATATATCATCAAAAGATGAGCTTGACATAAAAAAATACGGCGTAATAGTAACAAAAGGTTACAGACGCGGGCTTTTGCTGCCGGATCTTGAAGGCGTAAACAGCGTGGAGGAGCAGATAGAAATAGCCAAGAAAAAAGCCGGCATTCGTCCTGATGAAACCGTGCGGCTTCAGAGGTTTGAGGTGGTTCGCCATGTGTGAGGCAATGTGTGAAACCTGCTTTCATCACTGTTATATAAAAGAAGGAAAAACCGGCCTTTGCCGGGCAAGGAAGAACGAAAACGGAAAGATAATCTGTGCCAATTATGGGAAAATAACTTCCGCGGCGCTTGACCCTATAGAGAAAAAGCCGCTTAAAATGTTTTTTCCGGGCACGAAAATTTTGTCTGTAGGAAGCTTCGGCTGCAATCTCAACTGCCCGTTTTGCCAAAACTATTCAATATCATGTGCTGGCGAAAACGACGTCAAGTGGGATTATATTACGCCGAAAAAGCTTGCACAGGCCGCAAAAAGCCTTGTGCCGAAAGGAAACATAGGCGTTGCCTTTACTTATAACGAGCCTATGGTCGGCTGGGAATTTGTGCGTGATACGGCAATTGAAGTACGAAGAAACGGAATGAAAAATGTTGTTGTTACAAACGGTTCTGTTTCGCTTAACGTACTTACAGAGGTGCTTGCGTATATCGATGCTTTTAACATAGACATAAAGGGCTTTACACAGATGTGGTACAGAAAACTTGGCGGGGATCTTTCGCAGGTGCTTGATTTTATTGAAAAGGCAGCATCGGCGTCACATGTGGAGCTTACAGCGCTTATAGTGCCCGGCGAAAACGACTCTGTTGGGGAAATGGAAAAACTGTGTGGCTGGATACAAAAAACCGATGAAAAAATACCGCTGCATATAACGCGCTTTTTCCCTCAAAGACTAATGCTCGACAAGCCGCCAACGGAAACGGAAACCTTGTACAGGCTTTATGACACGGCAAAAAAAATTATTCCGAATGTGTTTATCGGAAATATATAAAACGTGTTTTTTTGTGCGTTTTTGGGTAAACAATATGTTTTACAATAATTACCGGCTGTTGTATAATAAAAATATGGTACTCTGCACTTTTAATAAACGCAGTGCCTGAAAATTTCAGCGGCGTAATTAACTAAAAGCCATGAGAGGAGAAAAACAAATGCTTAACAAAAAAACAGTTGACGACATCAACGTAAAAAGCAAAAACGTTCTTGTAAGATGCGACTTCAATGTACCTATAAAAGACGGAAAAATAACTGACGACAGCCGCATAACGGCCGCACTGCCGACAATTAAAAAACTTATTTCTGACGGCGGAAGAATTATACTGTGCTCACACATGGGAAAGCCGAAGGGCGTTGTTGTGCCTGAGCTTTCGCTTGCGCCTGTGGCAAAGCGGCTCAGCGAACTGTTGGAGAAAGAAGTTGTATTTGCGCCGGACGACAATGTGGTCGGTGAAAACGCAAAAAAGGCTGTGGCAGCGTTAAAGGACGGCGATGTATGTCTGCTTGAAAATACGCGCTTTAGGAAAGAAGAAACGAAAAACGAGGACAATTTCAGCAAAGAACTTGCCTCGCTTGCTGACATATATGTTGACGACGCATTTGGCTCAAGCCACAGAGCACACTGCTCTACAGTCGGCGTTACACAGTTTGTAAAGGAAAGTGCCGTTGGTTATCTTATGGAAAAGGAAATAGCGTATCTCGGAAATGCTGTAGACAACCCTGTAAGACCGTTTGCGGCAATACTCGGCGGAGCAAAGGTTGCGGACAAGATAAACGTTATATCAAACCTTATCGAAAAGGTAGACATGCTTATAATAGGCGGCGGAATGGCTTACACATTTATTAAAGCCCAGGGGTATAATGTAGGCAACTCGCTTCTTGACGCGGAAAAGATCGACTTTGCCAAAGAAATGATAGACAAGGCGGCAAAAAAAGGCGTAAAGCTTTTATTGCCTGTGGATACCGTAATCGCAAATGAGTTTAAAAACGACGCTGAATTTAAGACCGTACCTGTATCGGCTATTCCGGACGGTTGGATGGGTGTTGATATAGGAGAAGAAACAATAAAGCTTTTTACGTCCGCGCTTAAAGATGCAAAAACAGTTGTATGGAACGGGCCTATGGGAGTATTTGAGTTTGAAAACTTTGCAAAAGGCACGTTTGCCGTAGCAAAAGCACTTTCGCAGCTTAATGCTACAACAATAATCGGCGGAGGAGATTCCGCTGCCGCTGTAAACCAGCTTGGCTTTGGAGAAAAAATGAGCCACATCTCAACCGGCGGAGGAGCGTCCCTTGAATTTCTTGAGGGAAAAGAGCTTCCCGGAGTAGCGGCGGTAGACGACAAATAAGATTTTTGGAGGACAATGATGAGAAGAAAACTTATAGCCGGAAACTGGAAGATGAATAAGACGCCGACGGAAGCGTTAAAGCTTGCAAAAAGCCTTGCTTTATCAGCCGATACCGACAGAGCCGACGTGGTGTTTTGTGTTCCGGCAATAGACATAATCCCCGTAGGCGAAGCAATAAAAGGCACAAAAATAGCACTTGGGGCTGAAAACGTGCATTATGAGGAAAGCGGTGCGTATACCGGTGAAATCTCTGCCGAAATGCTTACCGACTGCGATGTGAAATACGTAATAGCCGGCCACAGCGAAAGACGCCAGTATTTTGCCGAAACAAATGAAACAGTCAACAAAAAAGTGAAAAAGATTATTGAGCACAATATGACACCTATTATGTGCTGCGGAGAAAGCCTTCAGCAAAGGGAAGACGGAATTACAATAGAGCACATACGAATACAGATAAAAAAAGGATTGGCCGCAATTGACAAAGCCGATGCCGAAAAGGTGGTAATCGCCTACGAGCCTGTCTGGGCCATAGGCACCGGAAAAACAGCCACAAGCGCACAGGCGCAGGAAGTTTGCATGGCAATAAGAAACGTGCTTTGCGAGCTTTACGGAAAAGACAGCGCTGAAAAAATGCGCATACTCTACGGCGGCAGCGTAAACGCGAAAAATGCGGCAGAGCTTTTCGCAATGCCTGACATTGACGGCGGTCTTGTAGGCGGAGCAAGCCTTAAAGCGGAATTTGCGGATATAGTAAACTACTAAAGCCGCATAAAAATCGAGGACACAAAAATGAAAACTACTGTTTTAATGATTCTGGACGGATTCGGAATAAACGAGCGGACGGACGGAAATGCCATAAAGCTCGCCAAAACACCGGTTATAGACGGACTTATGAAAAAATATCCGTTTGTAAAGGGCTATGCAAGCGGGCTTGACGTTGGGCTTCCGGAAGGACAGATGGGAAATTCCGAGGTCGGCCACTTAAATATCGGCGCCGGACGCATTGTATATCAGGAGCTTACAAGAATAACAAAGTCTATAGATGACGGGAGCTTCTTTAAAAACGCAGAGCTTTTGAAGGCTGCCGACAACTGCAAAAAAAACGCTTCAGCACTGCATATTTTCGGCCTTCTTTCTCCCGGCGGAGTACACAGCCACAGCGACCATTTATACGCACTTTTAAAATTTGCAAAGGAAAACGGGCTTGAAAAAGTATATGTACATGCCTTTATGGACGGAAGGGATACTCCGCCGGATTCGGGAAAAGGCTATATGGCAAACCTTGAAGCCAAAATGCGTGAGATCGGAATCGGAAAGGTTGCTTCGGTAAGCGGAAGATACTATGCCATGGACAGGGACAACCGCTGGGATCGTGTTGAAAAAGCTTATGACGCAATAACTATGGGCATCGGACAAAGGTTTAAAAGCGCCGACGAGGGAATCGCAAAAAGCTATGAAAACGGCGTTACAGACGAGTTTATAGTGCCGTTTGTGGTTGAAGATGAAAGCGGAAGAGCGGAAACGGTAAATAACGGCGATTCGGTGATATTTTTCAATTTCCGTCCGGACAGGGCAAGACAGATAACAAGAGCCTTCTGCGACGATGATTTTGCCGGCTTTGAAAGAAAGAAAAGAGCCGAAAATATCGTTTATGTCTGCTTTACCGAATATGACAAAACGATAAAAAACAAGCTTGTGGCCTTTAAGCCTCAGACTCTTGAAAATACTCTGGGAGAATATATCGCCGACAAAGGCAAAAAACAGCTAAGACTTGCCGAAACGGAAAAATATGCGCATGTTACGTTTTTCTTTAACGGAGGAGTGGAAACACCGAACAAAAACGAAGACCGTATACTTATTCCTTCGCCTAAGGTAGCCACATACGACCTTAAGCCGGAAATGAGCGCCTATGAGGTAACGGAAAAGCTTATCGAAAATATAAACGCGAAAAAATACGACCTGATAGTTGTAAACTACGCAAACAGCGACATGGTAGGGCATACGGGAAAGCTTGACGCGGCGATAAAAGCCGTTGAAACGCTTGACAAATGTATCGGCGAAGTTATGAAAGCCATAATAAGCACAGGCGCCAGCATGTTTATATGCGCCGACCACGGAAACAGCGACCAGATGATTGACTACAATACAGGCGCGCCTTTTACGGCACATACCACAAATCCGGTTCCGTTTATACTTGTAAATTATACCGACGGAATAGGTTTGCGCCAAGGCGGAAGGCTTGCCGATATTGCGCCAACGCTTTTGCAGATGATGGATATTCCGATACCTGAGGAAATGACAGGCAGGTCACTGCTTGTTTAATGAAAAAATAGAGAGGACGAAAAAAATGAAAAGATATTTGGAGATAATAGACGTTTTTGCAAGAGAGATACTTGATTCAAGAGGAAATCCTACGGTAGAAGTTGAGGTTACACTTGACGACGGCACTGTAGGCCGTGCGGCTGTGCCTTCGGGAGCGTCAACAGGAGCTTTTGAAGCGGTTGAACTTCGTGACAAGGAAAAGAGATATATGGGTAAGGGTGTAGAAGCCGCCGTAGCAAACGTAAACGACGTTATTGCCGAGGAAATAACCGGAATGAACGCTCTTGACCAGGTTGCAGTTGACGAAGCGATGATAGAGCTTGACGGAACGCCTAACAAGGGAAAGCTTGGCGCAAACGCAATTTTAGGCGTTTCGATGGCTGTGGCAAGAGCGGCGGCCGAGGCTCTTGAAATGCCTCTTTACCAGTATCTCGGAGGCTTTAACGCAAAAACGCTTCCGGTACCGATGATGAATATAATGAACGGCGGAAAACATGCCGACAATACCGTAGACCCACAGGAATTTATGATTATGCCTGTAGGTGCAAAAAGCTTTAAGGAAGCGCTCAGAATGTGCTCTGAGATTTACCACTGCCTTAAGGACGTACTTAAAAGCAAGGGCCTTTCAACGGCCGTAGGCGACGAGGGCGGCTTTGCACCTGACCTTCCTTCGGCGGCTGCTGTTATCGACCAGATAAAGGAAGCTGTTGAAAAATCCGGCTACAAATGGGGAAAGGATATAAAGATAGCTCTCGACCCTGCCGCAAGCGAACTTTATGACGAGAAAGACGGAAAATATCACTTCCCTGGTGAAAGCAAAATGGCCGGAAAAGAGATAGTAAGAACAAGCGAGGAAATGGTTGAGCTTTGGAAGGATCTTTGCAGCCAGTATCCTATTGTTTCAATAGAGGACGGGCTTGCCGAGGAAGACTGGAAGGGCTGGCAGCTTCTTACAAAGAAGCTTGGCTCAAAAATACAGCTTGTAGGCGACGACCTTTTTGTAACAAACACTGAAAGACTTCAAAAGGGAATCGACCTTAAGGCCGCAAACGCAATACTTATAAAGGTAAACCAGATAGGTACTCTTACCGAAACCTTTAACGCTATCCAGCTTGCAAACAGACACGGAATGACGGCCGTTGTAAGCCACCGTTCAGGCGAAACGGAGGATACCACTATTGCCGATATAGTTGTAGCCGTAAATGCGGGGCAGATAAAGACCGGAGCTCCGGCAAGAAGCGACCGCGTGGCTAAATACAATCAGCTTTTAAGAATAGAAGAAGAACTTGAAGGCTCTGCACAATATCTTGGAATGAATGCATTTTTCAATATAAAGTAAATAAAAACAAGCAAAACAAAAACCCACGGTTGTCACTGAAAATGACGGCGGTGGGTTTTAATTTTTAATTTTTCTTTACCGGTATAATTATTTTTGTAAGGAAATCGTCACTGCTTTTTACGTCGGCGGGCGAGATTATGTATTCCTGCATTATCGGGCCGCATACCTCATATCCATTGGAATTAAGCCATTTTAAGGCGGCCACATGAGTATTGATTATGTTTTCGTAGCTTCCGAAGTGCATGGCGGTAACTGCCTTAAAAGCGGGCTGTATTTTAAAAAAAGTATAGTTTCCGGTAAAGGCGCTTACAGGTATGGCTATCTGCATGTCGCATTGTTTTTTCAAAAACTGCTCAAGAGGCTGGTTAAAATAGGTTTCCGTTACGGACCCGATTATGTTTAAACCGTTTTTGCGCACAAGGCTGAAAAGCTCAAGCCATCTTGGAATGAGAATATGCGAACTATCGTAGTTTTCCTCTGAAAACCTTGTGTAAAGGATTTTTTTTTCACAAATATCCTCAACGGATATTGTTTCCGATTCCGAAGTGCCGCTGTTTTTCTTGAATCTGCGCTGAATATCTATTACACTTAGCTGATATTCAATGGTATTATACAGGCTTTGAAGGCTGTTTATCCTGCCGCGAATCTCGTTTAATCTTTTTTCAAGGCTTGCGTGAAGTATCGGCATACTGCCGTTGAATATAAGATCTCTGATTTCATCAAGAGAAAAGCCATAGCTTTGAAGCTTTTTTATGTTATGCAAAATAAGCATCTGGCTTTCGGTATAATATCTGTAGTTTGTTTCGTTATCACGGCGGCTTGGTGTAAGCAGGCCGATTTTATCGTAATACCTGAGTGTTTTGATAGGGACAGAGCATATTTTCGAAATATCGCCTATCGTATAAAGTTTTTTTCCGTTGCCCATTGCCGCTTCTCCTTGGAAAAAGCTTTATTTTTTCAAAAGCATATCTCCCACTTTGTAGATGTCTCCGGCGCCCATTGTTATTACAAGATCTCCGGGCTTTGCATTTTCATAAACATATTTTCTTATGCTCTCGAAATCACCGAGATACAGAGCGTTTGTGCCGTTTTTGCATATTTCGTCAGCTACGTCCTTAGAGCTTATAACGCCGGTGTCTTTTTCTCTTGCCGCATAAATATCGGCAAGCAGTACTATGTCGGCATCTTTAAAGGCTTTGCCAAAATCGGCAAGCAGCATTTTTGCTCTTGAATATGTGTGAGGCTGGAAAAGACACCAGCATGTGTTGTGCTTTACGTTTTTTGCCGCCGCAAGAGTTGCGCGCACTTCCGTCGGATGGTGGGCATAATCGTCTACTACGGTAACGCCGTTAAATTGTCCCTTATACTGGAAGCGTCTGTCAACGCCTGTATATTTTTCAAGGCCTTCGGCTGTTTTTTCAGGGCTTACCCCTACGGTAGCTGCTGCAGCGCAGGCTGCAAGCGCGTTAAGAATGTTGTGTTTTCCCGGAACGTTAAGCTTTACATGAAGCTTTGGCATGTCACAAAAACATGCATCAAACGATGCGTGTCCAAGTTCGTCCATTGAGATGTTCATTGGATACCACATCGAATCGGCACTGTCCATTCCGAATGTTATTACGTTGCACTTAAGGCCGTCCGTAATGACTTTTTTGCCGGGGTCGCTGCTGTTTATTATTACATATCCGCCCTCCGGAACATTTGAGGCGAACTGGTGGAAGGAACGCCGTATACTGTCAATGTCTTTAAAATAATCAAGGTGCTCGGCTTCCACGTTTAAAATAACAGCTGTATACGGATAAAACTTAAGAAAACTGTCGTGATACTCGCAGGCCTCTGCTACAAAATACTCGCTTTCGCCTATTTTTATGTTTCCGCCTATTGTAGAAAGGTTTCCGCCTATTGTTATTGTAGGGTCTTTTCCAGCGGCAAGCATTATCTCGGAAATCATTGAGGAGGTAGTTGTCTTTCCGTGGGTTCCGGCTACGGCTATGGATTTTTCATACCAGTCCATAATATTTCCCAAAAGCACAGATCTTTCAACTGTAAGTATGCCTTTTTGCTCGGCGGCTATATATTCCGGGTTTGTGTTTTTGACGGCTGCCGTGTATACAACGAGATCTATGCCGTCGGTTATATTTTCAGCGCTGTGGCCTATATGGACTGTTATTCCGTCCGCTTTAAGCTTTTTTGTGGCGTCGGATTCCTTCATGTCGGAGCCGGACACAGTCAGTCCTTTTATATACAATATCTCCGCAAGGCCGCTCATGCTTACGCCGCCTATGCCGATAAAATAAATGTTTTTATATCTGTTAAAGTCAAGCTTCATGGTTTGCAATCTCTCCAATCAATATTTAAAATACCTAACAATAAAGTATACTACTTTGTGACGTTAAAGTCCACTTTATTGAAAACAAATTTGTATCACCGAAAAAATCGTCATATAAAGTATGTCCATAAATATAATATTATATAAACTCCGACTTGTCAAAAAAAGGTGCATCATGAGTTTGTATGTAAATACTGCACAAATGAATAATTTTTTATTAAAATTTTAATAAATTTATTTAATGTGTGATTAAAATATGGTAAAATATAATAAATTAATAAATTATCGAAGGGTATATGACAAAATTTAATTGGTTTGGAGATGGTGGCATGAGCAAAAACGAAATGATAGCTATGCTTTTGGCAGGCGGTCAGGGAAGCCGTCTTGGTGTGCTTACGCGAAAGATAGCAAAGCCGGCGGTTGCTTTCGGAGGCATGTACCGTATAATCGATTTCCCTTTGAGCAACTGTGTAAATTCTGGCGTGTACAACGTTGGCGTGCTTACACAGTATCAGCCGCTCAGGCTTAACCAGCATATAGGTATCGGCATTCCGTGGGATCTCGACCGTAAAAACGGCGGCGTCACAATACTTGCCCCGCATGTAAAAAGCGGTATGGACAGCGGAAACTGGTTTTTGGGTACGGCAAACGCCATTTACCAAAATCTGGAATATATTGATTCCAACGATCCTGAATATGTGCTTATACTTTCCGGCGACCACATATACAAAATGGATTATTCCAAAATGCTCGATTTTCATAAAAAAAATAATTGCGCTGCAACGATCGCCGTATTGGAGGTTCCTATTGAAGAAGCCGGACGCTTCGGAATAATGAATACCAAAGATGACGACAGGATATACGAGTTTGAAGAAAAACCAGCAAACCCAAAGAGCAATCTGGCTTCGATGGGAATATATATTTTTACATGGAGCAAGCTTAGGGAGGCTCTTATAGAAGACAATAAAATACACCCCGACAGCGATTTCGGAATGCATATAATTCCGCGTATGCTCAGCGAAGGCCAGACGCTTTACGCTTACCGGTTCAGGGATTACTGGAAGGACGTTGGTACAATAGAAAGTTACTGGCAGGCAAACATGGAGCTTATAAAAACTTTGCCGTCATTCAATCTGTACGAGGATTTTTGGAAAATATATACAAATACGGGAAACCAGCCTCCGCAATACGTGGGGGACGGCGGAAGCGTTAAAAAGAGTATTGTTTCGGACGGATGCGAGATATACGGCACGGTTGAAAGGTCAGTGCTCAGCCCTAATGTTTACATAGGCGCAGGCGCAGTTATCAGGGATTCTATACTTATGACAGGCTGTGTTGTAAAAGACGGAGCGGTTATAGACAGATGTATAATAGACGAATATGGAAAAATAGGTGAAAATACTGTTATTGGGGCGGGTGACAATGTTCCAAACGAGTACAAGCCTAAAATCTATAATACCGGTATAACGGTGCTTGGAGAGCACACAACGATTCCCGAGGGAATAAAAATAGGCAAAAACTGTGTGCTTTACGGGAAAACATCGCCTCAGGATTACCATGACGGCTGTCTTGAAAGCGGAAAATCCATAGTAAGGAGTGAGGCGTGATGAAGGCTATCGGTATAATTTTAGCCGGAGGAAACAGCGAAATGCGTCTTGGAGAGCTTACAAGCACACGGGCGGCATCGGCAATGCCTGTTGGAAGCTGCTACAGAGCAATAGATTTTCCTTTGAGCAACATGTCAAATTCCGCTGTAAACAAGGTTGCAGTTATAACACAGTTTAATCCGCGGTCGCTCAACGATCATCTTTCCTCTTCAAAATGGTGGGATTTCGGACGAAAACATGGCGGACTGTACATTTTTACGCCATACATAAGCATCGAAAACTCGTTTTGGTTTCGTGGCACGGCTGACAGCATTTACCAGAACATATCGTTTTTAAAAAGAAGCAACGAGGACTACGTGGTAATTACCTCCGGCGATTCCATTTATAAAATGGACTACAGAAAGGTAATTGACTATCATATGGCTAAAGGCTCCGATATTACGGTTGTATGCAAGGATATGCCGGATAAGGATCTTACAAAGCTTGGCATAATGGAGCTTGACGGCGAAAACAGGATACTTGAGTTTGAGGAAAAGCCAATCGACCCGCAAAGTTCAACGGCATCTTTGGGAATATATGTAATATCAAGGACGCTGCTTATTGAACTTTTGGAAGAAATTGTTCCGGAGGGAAGATACGACATAGTAAAAGACATAATTACACGGTATCGCAGAAGACTTAAGATATATGCTTATAAATTTGACGGCTACTGGAGCTCCGTGGGCGGCGGAATAATGGATTATTATAACGCCAATATGGATTTTCTTAAAAAGGATATACGCGATATGTTTACAAAACAGTATCCGTATACGTTTACAAAGCCTAAGGACGAGCCTCCGGTAAAATATAACGACGGAGCCGATGTTGCGGACACTATAATAGGAGGCGGAAGCATAATAAACGGGAATGTGCGCCATTGCGTGCTTTTCAGACGTGTCTACATCGGTGAAAACTCGACAGTAAAAAATTCTATACTTATGGAAGGCTGCTACATAGGCAATAACTGTGTTATCGAAAACGCCATATTCGATAAGCAGGTGGTGGTATCTGACGGCAAGGTGGTTCATGGTTCTGACAAAAATCCAGTGGTGTATAAAAAAGGATCTTCTATTTGAGCTGATAAGGACAGAGGGTGTGTTATATGCAGATTACGGATATAAAAGTTAGAAAAATAAACAAAACCGGAAAAATGAAAGCAGTTGTTTCAGTTACATTCGATAACGAGTTCGTTGTGCATGACATAAAAGTTATTGAAAAAGACGACGCTCTATTTATAGCCATGCCAAGCAGAAAGACAGCCGAGGGCGAGTTTAAGGATATTGCCCACCCGATTAATGCCAAAACACGAGCAATGCTTCAGACGGCGGTAATAAGCGCCTATGAAAAAGCTTTAAGTGAGCTTGAAAGCGCTGAGGCCGAAACCGCGGCTCAAACGGAAGAACCTGCGGCCGCAGAGCCTGAACAATAAAACATAAAAAAAAGAAGCCTTTTTTCAATGGCTTCTTTTTTTATGCAGCGGCAAAATATCAAACACAAAAATTATATTGAGATATAGTTTTGGTAATGGTATAATTACGGTTATTGATGAAAATGTTTTTTTGAAGAAATATTCTATGTTTTGGTAAAATACAGGCATATGTCGTATATTATGTATATAGATTTATTTGTTGCGGAGGTATTAAAAATGTGCGGAATAGTTGGATATATAGGTTCACAGCAGGCGCCGGAAATACTTATGGACGGGTTGAAAAGACTTGAGTACAGAGGCTATGATTCGGCCGGAATAGCAGTACATGACGGAAAAAATTTACAGTCGTTAAAGGCAAAGGGAAAGCTTTCAAATCTTGCCAAAAAGCTTGAGAATACGCCGCTTACCGGCTGCCTTGGAATAGGGCATACACGTTGGGCTACGCATGGTGCGCCAAGCGACATAAATTCACATCCGCATCTTAGCAACGACAGCCTTTTTGCTGTTGTACATAACGGAATAATAGAAAACTACATGGACATAAAAACCGAGCTTTCCGCAAAGGGCTACAGATTCATTTCCGAAACCGATACGGAAACCGTCGCACATCTTATAGATTTTTATTATAAATCCGGCTGCGGCTTCAAAGAAGCGGTGTTTAAAACGCTTGACCGTATAGAAGGAGCATACGCTCTTGGAATAATATGTAAGGATTATCCGGATATGCTTATTGCGGCCAGGAAAAATGCGCCGTTAATAGTTGGTCTTGGAGAAGGCGAAAACTTTATTGCTTCTGATGTTCCAGCTATTCTTCACCATACAAGAAAGGTATATTTTTTAAACGATAACGAAATAGCTCTTGTAAAAGCCGACAGCGTGGAGATTTTCGACAGGGAGCATAAGCCTGTGCAGCACGACGTTTATGAAGTAAAATGGGATATAAATGCGGCCGAAAAAGACGGCTACGAGCATTTTATGATTAAGGAGATAAACGAACAGCCAAAGATAATCAAAGACCTTATCGAACAGCGTATGCCCGAAAAGGAAGCCGGAATAGATATGAGCGGAATACATCTTTCAAAGGACGATATTGCCGCCATAAGCAGGATATACATTGTTGCCTGCGGAACGGCATATCACGCAGGGCTTGTCGGAAAATATATAATAGAAAAGCTTACGAGAATACCGGTAATTGCTGACGTTGCAAGCGAATTTCGGTACAGGGATCCTATTCTTGATGAAAAATCACTTCTTATTGTTGTTTCACAATCGGGAGAAACGGCGGATACTCTTGAGGCTTTGCGTATTGCAAAAAGGCACAAGGCGAGAGTGCTTGCCGTTGTAAACGCCGTAGGAAGCTCTATTGCAAGGGAAGCCGACGATGTGTTTTACATTCATGCCGGGCCTGAAATTTCAGTTGCTTCAACAAAGGCTTTTTCAGCCCAGGTTATAGCTATGGAGCTTATAGCCTGCCACATGGCAAGAGAAACCGGAAAGCTTACAGATAAGGAATTTGATGACATAAAAGCCGAGTTTTACTCAATACCGTCAAAGGCTTCGGCCATACTTCAGAAGTGCGAAACGGAAAAAGCTCTTGCTAAAAAATATGTTAAGTCAAAGAATGTATTTTTCATAGGCAGAGGCCTTGACTATGTTATTTCCAAAGAAGGCTCACTCAAGCTTAAGGAAATCGCATACCTTCACAGCGAAGCATACGCAGCAGGCGAGCTTAAGCACGGGCCTATAGCAATGATAGAAAACAGCACTCTGGTAATAGCCGTTATGACCCAGAAGGAGCTTTATGAAAAGACATTAAGCAATATTAAAGAGGTAAAGGCCCGCGGAGCACAAGTGATAGCGATAACTCTTGACGATAACAGGCTGATATCAAGCGAGGTCGACGACGTAATATACATCCCTCACAGCAGCTGGATGCTTTCACCGCTTCTTGCCGTAATACCGGCACAGCTTTTTGCCTATTATGTGGCTTATCTTTTGGGAACGGATATAGATCAGCCGAGAAATCTTGCAAAATCAGTTACGGTTGAATGATACAGAAGCATTCGTGCGCAAAAAACACGGATGCTTTTTTCATTATTCTTTTGTTGACATAAACCGAAAAAAAATGTACTCTTATTACAAAAGCAAATATCAATTATGGAGGAATATATATGAAAAAAGTAAAAGCTTTAATTGTTTTTATGCTTTCCTGTATGCTTGTTTTAGGAACGCTTTCAACTGCTTTTGGGCAGGATAACGACATACGTGACAGAATCATAAGCTTTCTTTCGCAAAGCGGCGGGAAAAGCGATTACACTTCTTCGGACAGTACGCTAAACCAGACTGAATTTGTTAAGGATGCATGGAAATACATATACGGAACCGAACTTGTTGTTTCGGCAAGCGCACCAAAGTATAATGTGACAAGCTCGAAAAAAATACCGTCAATGGCTGTAATGGGCGACGTTATTGTGTTTACAAAGGGAAACGACGTGCTTTATATGCTTTATTCGTCAGGCAGCAAGGATTCTTTTGAATACTACAGTATAAGCACTTTTCCATATACAAACGGAGTAAAGCTTTATGACGACGACAACAGCGACAGCAAGTTTATGAAAGGCCGATTTAAAGACGGAACGTTTACTGTAATACACAGCGCAAATTACGCGGCAAAAAATCATATCCATGCCTATAACCATGACGGCTACTGCACATGCGGAAAACCGAAAAACGGCGAAATTACAGACATGACTGCCACAAAATACTGTGCCGTTGCAAGGTGCAGGATTTATTCGCTTCCATACAGCGGTTCAACGATAGTTTCAAGCAGCGACGCAAGCCTTAATCCGATTTATGTTACAGGCTATGTTACAAATCTTGACAATGAGATATGGTACAGAGTAAACAACATTTATATTACCGGCGGCACAGTAGGCGACGGCTGGATAAAGGGAAGCACGCTTTCGGATACGCCTATGAATATTTCAACAGCGGCTAAAAACAGCATCGGTATTACCGGTACGGCGAATAAAGACGGCGTGCAGGTAAAACGTCTGCCATATGACGGGAGCCTGCTTTTGGAAACATTTAATAAGGGCGACAGCGTTGTTATTTGCAAAAAGGTTCTCGGCTGGTATCAGATAGAGTATAAGGACGACAAAAATAAGAGTTACGATAACACAAACGTCGGATATATAAGAGTTTCGGATATAGACCTGGCGAAATAAAATTATAAAAAATGCCTGTAAGCCGCATAAGACGGTTTAAGGCATTTTTTTTTATTTCAATGTCTTACAGAGGAGCTTTTTTCGTATACAGCGCATTGTCCTGAAGCGGCGTTTTTAAGCCTGTGGCTTATGCGGCAGATTCCGTTTATGTTGTGTCTGCATTTTTGAGGGCATTGCATGGTTTTTAATCAACTCCCTTCAGTAATATTTTTAGACATTTTTAATTGAATTTATTCATGAATTCGTGATAGCTTTTCATAACAAATATTAATTTTTTGTGTCAATTACGCATATTTCGACACAACTCGCCTTTTTTCTGGTATAATGACAAATTGTACTGAAACGAAAGGGGACATTTGAAGTGCTTTTGATGAAAAAAATTTTAGCTTTTCTCGCGTTTACAGGTGCTTTTGCAGCAATGTGCGCTCAAATATATGCTTCTGATGTAAACATGACGCTTGTCTATGACGGAGAAGCACACAGCTACAGTGCGCAGTCAATAGATATAGCTGTAGACGGCGAAAAAATAACGGATATGGATGTTCCGCCTGTAATAATCGACGACAGAACACTTGTACCGGCAAGAGCGGTGTTTGAAAAAATGGGCGCCGAAATAACGTGGAACGCCAATACCCAGGAGGTATACGTAATGCATAAAAACGACCTTCTGGTAATAAAGATAGACAGCCTGAACGGAACGAAAAACGGCAGTGCGTTTACAATGGATGTTCCGGCAAAAATAATAAACGACAGAACGGTTATTCCTTTGAGAGCGGTATCGGAAGCCCTGGGGTGTGATGTGCAGTGGAACGCAGACACCAGGCTTATTTCGATAGCAACAACCAAAACCGATCCGAATAACAACAATAATAATAACAACGATAACAATAATAACAATAATAACAATAACAATAATAACAACAACAATAACAGCAACAATAACAATAATAACAATAATAACAACAGCGACCCTGTCACGCCGAAGCCGGCATATTCGTTAAGCGTTACAGGGGTACAGGTTCCTCAATCACTTACGTCTGGGCAGACTTTTACAATTACTTCAGACGGTACTGTCGGAACATACAACAGCTTTGTTTTGAGCAACAACCGGCTTGTAATAGATATTGACAACAGCAGGATGGCAGCTTCAAATGCAGACGTTACTTCAACAAACAGCCCGGTTGTTACGGCCGTAAGATTCGGACAGCTTTCAACATCACCTTCGTATGTAACACGCGTGGTGTTTGACATTAGTTATGTGCCGCAATACGACATAAAGCTTTCTGACGATAAAAAAAGCATATGCGTTACCTTTGACGCCACGGTAAATACGGTTTCAAATCTTACAACGTCGTCTTCAAAGAATACCGATACAATAAAAATTTACGGCGACCAAAAGCTGTCTGCTTCATATTATACGCTTTCAAACCCTACCCGTGTTGTAATAACCGTTCCCAATGCCGTTTCGCAGCTGCAGCCGGCATATAACGCCGTGGGAAGCAATTTTATTACCGGAATAAGTACAAGCCAGTTAAATGCCTCAAGCGTGCAGATAATTGTACAGGCAAATAAAAATGTTGATGTGCAGCTTGTAAACGACGGGGCTTATTTGCAAATTGACCTGACAAAATCATCGCTTGAAAATGTGTCATATGACAGCTCTACCCACACCCTTACAATAGGAAACGCATCTTCTGTGGACACGTCGGATATTACAATAAGCGATAATTATCTTGACGGAAACTACATAATAAACTTTAACAAAAACTACCTTGATATTTTCGGAAAAGGAAGTATTGGCTGTTCCGACGACTACATAAACACAATAAATGTTTCTTCTGATTTAAATGGAAATACGATTGTAAGCGCAGCTGAAAACTCAATTGTGGCAACGAAGATAAAAAGCATGGGTGACACGGTTACAATACAGTTTGTAAACCCGAAGGAAGTATACAGCAAGGTGATTGTGCTTGACGCAGGCCACGGAAAGGCGGATAACGGAGCAAGCGGAAACGGGCTTTATGAAAAAAATATAAACCTTGAGCTTTTGCAAAGGGTGTATGCTCTTTTGGGACAGAACAAAGACATAAAGGTATATGCAACCCGCCTTGACGACAGCTATCCTACAAATATCTCAAGAGCGGAAATGGCGAATAAAATTGCCGATCTTTTTGTGTCCATACATCAGAATTCAGCTACCGAGGCAGGGCCAAAGGGAACCGAAGTGCTTTATTGCAACCATTCAAACGAAAACGACTCTTCAACCAGGCTTACAAGCAAGACGGCAGCACAGCTTGCCCTTGCCTGGGTCGTAAATTCGCTTCAGACCGAAAACAGAGGCATAAAAGAAAGAACCGACCTTATAGTGCTTAACCAGACAACTGTGCCGGCCATACTTATCGAAACGGCGTTTATATCAAACCCGGAGGACGCCGCAAAGCTTGCCGACAGCAGCTTTCTTGATAAAACCGCAAGCGGAATAGCTACCGCAATAACTACTATGCTCAGCCAATACACAATAAGATGAGGATAACAAAAATGGAAATGATTTTTGCCACAACAAATGCCGGAAAAGTACGCGAGATAAAAAAACTTCTTGGAGATATAGACCTTATTTCGATGACTGAAGCCGGTATTGACACGGATATGGAAGAAAACGGAACAACGTTTGAAGAAAACGCGCTTATAAAGGCGAGGGCGGTCTGCAAAATGTCGTCAAAGGCGGCAATAGCCGATGATTCCGGCCTTGAGATAGATTATCTTGGCAAAGAACCGGGAGTACATTCCGCACGTTTTATGGGACACGATACGCCTTATGCGGTTAAAAACGCAAAGATACTTGAAATGCTTAAAGACGTGCCCGAGGACAAAAGAACGGCAAGATTTGTAAGCGCCATTGCCGTTGTGTTTCCAAACGGGCGTGAGATTGTTGAAAGAGGCACAATAGAAGGAATGATAGGTACTGAGAGCAGGGGCACAAACGGTTTTGGCTACGACCCGATATTTTTTATACCTGAGAAAGGAAAATATTCGGCTGAGCTTAGCCTTGAGGAAAAAAACAAAATCAGCCACAGAAGCAAGGCAGCAGAAAAAATCAAAAAGAGGCTTGAAGAAATGTCATGAAGGCTGTAGTTATAAGCGATACCCAAGGAATGGTTGAAAACGCGAAAAATATTTTGAAAAATATAAAAGATGTGTCGGCAGTGATACATCTTGGCGATTATGTAAGAGACGCAAAAAGGCTTGAAAGAGAATTTCCGTGCTATAAATTCTTTTATGTAAGCGGAAATAACGACTGGGACACAGACGTGGCATATGAGAAAACAATTGAGCTTTGCGGCAGGAAACTGCTTTTGACTCATGGACACAGGCAGGCGGTGGCATACGGTTTTTTGCAGCTTGCTCTGTGGGCGGAGGAGAAAAATGCCGATGCCGTGCTTTTTGGACATATACACATGCCTGTAATTGATGAGTATAAAAACATTGAAATTTTCAGTCCGGGAAGCATATCCCTTCCGAGGAACACAACTGCGCCGACCTTTGGAGTTATTGAGGTTGACAATAAAAACATTGAATTTTCAATATATATGTATAATGAAATAGGAACATATATTAAGCTGGATAAGTTTGAAAAAAAGTTTTAAAAAAATGTTGACAAAATAAGTTGTCATAGGTATAATAGCTATTGTTGATTGGCTTTACGTGCGTCTGTAGTATGTTGGCCGTTAGTTGCGGGTGTAGTTCAATGGTAGAACGTCAGCCTTCCAAGCTGAACACGTGAGTTCGATTCTCATCACCCGCTTTTTGGATCAGTAGCTCAGCTGGATAGAGCAACGGCCTTCTAAGCCGTGGGTCGGGGGTTCGAGTCCCTTCTGATTCAGTTTGAGCTGTAAACCGCATTTTGTGCGGTTTTTTTTATGCCATTAATGAGAAGTTTTTAAATGGCTGTCGTCGGTATTTCAGAAAAGAGTGATTGCATATGAGAAGTAAAACACAGGGAATAGATATGTGTACATGTAATCTTGTAAGCGGAATATTGACTTTTTCCGTGCCGCTTATGTGTTCAAACGCACTGCAGCTTCTTTTTAACGCGGCAGACGTAATAGTTGTCGGACGCTTTGTGGGCAAGGAATCTTTGGCGGCGGTTGGCTCTACATCGTCTATAGTGCTTTTGATGATAAATTTGTTTATCGGCCTTTCGGTAGGTACAAATGTAATGACGGCAAGATATGTGGGTGAGAAAAATCCGGATGCCGTAAAAAGAGCAATTCACACCTCTGTGGCTTTAAGCCTTGTAAGCGGGATATGGCTTGCTTTCATCGGCCTTCTGCTTGCACGGAAAATGCTTATGTGGATGGGTTCTCCTGCGGATGTTATAGATAAGGCGGCAATTTACCTTAAGATATATTTTTGCGGAATGCCGGTTATAATGCTTTATAATTTCACTTCGGCTGTTCTCAGGGCCTTCGGCGATACGAAACGGCCGCTGTATTATCTTTCGCTTGCAGGCGCCATAAATGTTGCGCTTAATCTTTATTTTGTAATAGTATTTCACATGGATACGGCAGGAGTGGCTCTGGCTACAGTGCTTTCACAGTTTGTTTCGGCAGGGCTTACGCTTCGCGCACTTACCCGACTTGACGAAAAATACCGTCTTGATATTAAAAAAATCAGGTTTCACAAAAAAGAACTTTTAAACATAGTGAAGGTTGGAGTTCCGGCAGGACTTCAAAACACAATGTTTTCAATTTCAAACGTAATAATACAAACCGCAATAAACGGTTTCGGGTCTTCTGTAATAGCGGCAAGCGCGGCTTCCGGAACAATAGAAAACTTTACATATACCGCCATGAACGCCTTTCAGTTTGCGTCGATGAGTTTTGTAAGCCAGAATTTCGGGGCGAAAAATTTTGACAGGATAAAAAAGATAATACGCACATGCGTTGTGCTTGTTACGATAATCGGCCTTGCGATAGGTTTTACGTCAATACTTTTCGGCAGGCAGCTGTTGTCTGTATTTTCAACACAGGCGGACGTTGTGGATATTGCGCTGCTCAAGCTTAAAATAATCTGTTCACTATATTTTTTCTGCGGAATAATGGAAGTTTTTTCAGGCGGAACACGCGCCCTCGGATATTCTTTTGTGGCTATGGCAGCAGCTCTTTTGTGCGTATGCGGGCTTAGAGTGGTGTGGATATATACGGTTTTTCAAAAAAGCCACACGCTGGTTGCTCTTTATTCGGCATATCCGGCATCATATTTTGCGGCGCTGGTTTTGCAGGCTGTGTGCTTTGTGATTGTGTTTAAAAAGGTCTACAAAGCAACCTGCGGCGAAGAAAAAAGGAATGCTTGATTATTTTTGTTGTTTTTAGTGCCGCTTTGTATTGTCATTATTAAGCGAAATGAATATAATAATAATATTGACGGGCAAAATGCCCCATAATGAAAGAAGGACTGACATTGAATAAAAAAACGGTTGCAGTTTTATTTGGCGGTCAAAGCTCGGAGCATGAGGTTTCGAGAGTATCCGCTTCAACTATAATCTCAAGCCTTAGTCAGGAAAAATATTATGTGCTTCCTGTAGGTATAACTAAAGAAGGAAAATGGATGCTTTACAGCGGCCCGGTTGAAAATATCAAAAACGGTGACTGGGAAAAGTTTGGCGTTCCTACTGTGCTGAGCCCGGATGCTACGCACAGAGGTCTTATAAAGATGGTCGGCAATCAGGCGAAAATAATACCGGTTGACGTTGTGGTGCCTGTACTTCACGGAAAATGGGGCGAAGACGGAACTGTTCAGGGCCTTTTAGAGCTTGCCAAGATTCCGTATGTAGGCTGCGGAGTTCTCAGCTCATCAATTTCAATGGATAAGGTATATACGAAAATTGTGGCAAAAAACGCGAAAATAAATCAGGCGGACTTTGTTGTTGTACACAAAGAAGAAATAAATAAAAAAAGCGTATTAAATAAAATAGAAAAAAAACTTGGATTTCCGTGCTTTGTAAAACCTTCAAATGCCGGCTCGTCGGTAGGGATAACAAAGGCCCACAATATGGAGGAACTTAAAAAAGGTCTTGAGCTTGCTTCACACCATGACAGGAAAATACTTGTTGAGGAAAACATAACAGGCCGCGAGATTGAGTGCGGTGTTTTGGGAAACGGCAACAACATTAGTGCCTCAACTGTAGGAGAGGTTCTGGCGGCGGCGGAGTTTTATGACTATGACGCAAAGTACAACAACGCAGAGTCCAGGACAGTAATACCGGCCGAAATTGGCGAGGACATGATAAACGCCGTAAGGAAGGTCGCAGTAAAGGTATTCAAGGCAGTAGACGGTGCCGGTCTTGCAAGAATAGATTTCTTTCTTGAAAAGGACACAAACAGAATAGTGTTCAACGAGCTTAACACATTGCCGGGCTTTACGGATATAAGCATGTATCCTAAGCTTTGGGAAAATGTGGGAAAGCCTATAGAGGAGCTTCTTGACGAGCTGATAGAGCTTGCGTACTGCGGCAAATAACTAAACGGGGGCATTGCAATGGATAACAGGGCAATAGGAGTTTTTGACTCCGGCGTAGGCGGGCTTACGGTTGCAGGCCGGGTGATGAACCAGCTTCCGGAAGAAAAAATAGTATATTTTGGTGATACGGCGCGTGTTCCATACGGTACGAAATCCAAAGAAACCGTAACGAAGTTTGCAAAGCAGGACATACGTTTTTTGCTCAGCAAAAATGTAAAGGCGATAATTATTGCCTGCAACACCGTAAGCTCAAACAGCATTG